>JAEEGL011007656.1_pt1 | contig 69089 bp, 57 predicted proteins | sample 9134231 | NCBI WGS metagenome assembly JAEEGL01 (sample SAMN16246548, study PRJNA631951) | gut metagenome | biome: gut microbiome; feature: rumen; material: fiber-attached | host: Bos | place: Iran: Karaj | collected 2018-10 | reverse complement strand
GAGCAATTGCTCGCCGCGAGACCGCGGCGTTTTTGCCCGTTTGACAGCAATAATCAAGCTTTGGAGTGGCAAAAACCGCAATTCTCGAGCAGAATCTGCGGTATCCTGTCCGCAGATTCTGCGGGGGTGTTAAAAAAGTCGAACTTTTTTAACACCCCCGCAACTGTTGCGGCGATGAAGGGAGGAGCCGGAATGAGTCTTTCGGAAAAAACGAAAAAATGGCTGAAAAAGACCGGCTGCGCCTCTCTGAGCGGCAAGACCGTCATTGTGACCGGCGCGGGCAGCGGGATCGGATACAAGACCGCCGAGGTCGCGGTCTTTCTCGGTGCCTCGGTGATAATGGCCTGCAGAAACCTGAAAAAAGCCGGAGGGGCCGCAGATGAACTGAGGAGGGAATATCCGGGCTCAAATGTCAAAGTGATGAGCCTCGATCTCGCCGATCTGTCGTCGGTCGATGCCTTTGCCGACAGGATCGTCTCGGAAAAGATCGATGTCGACATTTTCGTAAACAACGCCGGCGTGTTCAGGCAGCCGGGCAGAAAGACGAAGGATGGCTTTGAGTTAGTCATAGGGACGAACTATATCGGAGTGTTCCGGCTCACCGGGAAACTTGTCGGATATCTTTCGTCCCTGCCGCACCCTGTGTATTACATGAACACCGTTTCGGTAGTATTCCGTACTGCGAGGAAGATCGATTTCGGGGATTTTTACTTTGAAAAACGATACAGCGATCTTGCCGCCTACTCACGTTCCAAGCTCTGCCTGGCGATCTTCAGCCGCGCTCTCGCGCGCAGTCTTTCAGACACGAATCTGGCTGTTTATATGATACACCCGGGAGTGTCGATGACACCTCTTGCCGCCGACGCCTACGGGAGGGTCGTCTCCTTTCTCGCGAACAGATTCAGACGACTCTTCAACTCTCCCGAAAAGTCGTCTCTGGCTCCCTTTTATATTCTCGCAAAGCAGCCGCCGGCAGGTTCATTGGCCGGTCCGTCGGGCTTCTTCGGAGTCTGGGGATACCCGAAGACGAACAGTATTCCGAAGAGGATAGACCGCGGCGGGGAAGAGCTGATCGCATTCACGGAAAACGAATTATCGGGGATAAATACGGTAGAATAGATCGCGGAATTCCTTCGCGATTCAGCGACTAATTTGCCGGTTTTCCTGCAAAAGCCGGTCGCTTATCAGTATACTCCGACAGTTATTGAGCAGAATCTGCGCTATATGTTCCGCGGATTCTGCCGGCCTTGAAATTTAACAGTTTTTTCAGCAAATTTTCACCGTCAGCATATTTTTTGCTGCAGTTTGCTGCGTAATCCCGCCGTATACCGATCACCGAAGTTCAAAAACTACAAAGGAATGCAGATTTTTCTGCTCTTTTTTTGTCTTCAAAACCTGATTTTTTCAAATTTCTATTTACAAATATAAAAAAATATATTAAAATATTATGAGATGCGATTGGCGTCCGGCACTCACGGACGCTGGAGCATCCTCATATACTGTTTCTGCCGAAAGGAAAATGAAATGGGGTTGTCAGGTTTGTCCCGAAAAGGTTATAAGTACAAAAGGATCCTTCTGAAGCTTTCCGGAGAGGCGGTCAGAGGGAAGGACTCTATCATCGATTTCGATCTGCTCGACGCGATCTGCAAAAAGCTTGTCGCGATTTCCGCCGACGGCATCGAGACCGCGGTGATCTTCGGCGCCGGCAACATCTGGCGCGGCCGCAGCGGAGGATCGATGGACAGGGTGACCGCCGACCGGATGGGCATGCTCGCGACGGTGATCAACTGCCTCGCGGCGAAGGACGCGGTCATCCGGGCCGGAGGCCGGGCAGCTGTTTTTACGTCGACTCCGATGATGCCCTACGCCGAATACTATTCGACCGACAGGGCCCGTGAGGCGCTTTCGCGCGGGGATGTGGTGTTTTTTGCCGGAGGATCGGGCTGTCCCTTCTTCTCGACCGATACCGCGGGGATCCTCAGGGCCGCCGAGATCGGCGCGGATGTCTTCCTTCTCGCCAAAAATATTGACGGGATCTATGATAAGGATCCCGGCAGATATCCCGACGCGAAAAGATTCGACCGGATTTCCTACAAAGAGATGGCGGCGCTCGGACTCCGGGCGATTGATCTGACCGCGTCATCATTCGGCTCCGACTTCGGTCCCGACGCCTTTGCCTTCAGGCTTGGGGATCCCGAGGATATCGAAAGAGCTCTCAGGGGCGAATGCGCCGGAACCGTCATCACCTTCCGCGAGTGATGACGGATAAAGATTAAAATGATTTATTAACTGATTGAAATACGGAGGACTATGAAAAATGAAACTGGATTGCAAACTGTACGAAGAAAAAATGAAAAAGACCGTCTCGGTCTACAAGGAAGAGCTTGCCCTGATCAGAGCGGGTCGGGCCAATCCGATGCTTCTCGCTCCGCTCACTTTTGAGTATTACGGATCGCCCACTCCGGTGAACACTATGGCGGATATAAAGGTCACCGACCCCAAGACGGTCACCGTGACTCCATATGACCAGACGACTCTGAAGGCGATCGAAAAGTCGATACTCGCCTCGGATATCGGGATCACCCCCAACAACGACGGACGCTGCCTCAGACTCGTCTTCCCTCAGCCCACCGAGGAGCGCCGCCGCGAGCTCTCCAAGCAGATCCAGAAGATGGGCGAGGAGGCAAAGGTCGCTGTCAGAAATATCAGACGTGAGGCAAACGATCTCTGCAAACTCCAGAAGAAGAACGGAGAGATGACAGAGGATGAGCAGAAGGCGTCTGAAAAATCTGTTCAGGAACTGACAGACAAATATATCAAGATACTTGACGACGTCACATCCGATAAGCAGAAAGAGATAATGGATATCTGACGCGCATGAGTCAGTCATCCGGAAAAGACACGCCTTCCCGGGAAAGGAGCATCTCGCTTATCTCTTCGGGAAGGCTGCGTCATATAGCTTTCATAATGGACGGCAACGGAAGATGGGCTGCCAAACGCGGCCTTCCCAGAAAGGTGGGTCACCGCTACGGCGCTGCCGCCTTCAAGGAGATAGTCAGGTATTGCGGAGACATAGGCATCAAGTACGTGACCGTCTATGCTTTTTCGACCGAAAACTGGGGGAGACCCGGCGATGAGGTCGAATCTATCATAAAACTCCTCGGCGATTACATGGACGAATGCGAGAAGACAGCCGCCAGGGACAGTCTGAGGATGCGGTTCATCGGCGATCTTTCTGCCTTCGGCGAAGCCTTCGTCGAAAGGGCAGCAAAACTTGAGGCGGCAACCGCTCATTACTCGCACGGGCTCAACATCGCCCTCGGATACGGCGGGAGAGACGAGATAGTCCGCGCCTGCAGAAAGCTCGCCGAAAGGGGCGAGGAGATAACCGAGGAAGCGATCGGAGCGAATCTCGATACCGCCGGCATTCCCGATCCCGATCTGATCGTCAGGACCGCCGGCGAGAAAAGACTGTCGAATTTTCTGATGTGGCAGTCGGCATACTCCGAATTCTATTTTACCGACACTCTCTGGCCTGATATGAAGCCGCACGACATCGATCTTGCCGTGGAGGAGTTTTTCGGGAGAAAGAGAAGATACGGGAAGGTGTGACCGGCAGTGTCCCACGGCGGAGCCGGGAGACAATTGAAAGGTGAATCAGGTGAAAACAAGGATCATTTTCTTTTTTGTGCTGGCTGCGGTTTTCATTCCGGTCTTATATTTCTGTGAAACTCCCGTCATGCCGGTCTTCCTGGCGCTGATGGGAGGCGTCGCCGCCTTTGAGGATATGAGATGCGTCGGCATCCACCGGAAGATTCCGCTGACTGTCGTCGCGGTCGTCTTCTGCTCGGCCTTTCCGCTTCTGATAAGATTCTTCGGAGCCGGCGTTTTCCTGAATGCCGCGCCTGCTGCAGCCGCCGTATTCCTTCTGATCTTTCTCTCGGCTTCGATGTTCTCGAAGGGAGGCATCAGGCTGGCGGATGCTCTTGAGGCCGCGGCTGTCGCGATCTACATCGCCTTCGGATTCGCCTCAGCCGTGCTGGTCTGCGACATGAGCGGTACCGGAAGATGGATATTCTACATTATCTTCATAACCTCCTGGGTGACCGACACCGGTGCTTTTGTGTTCGGAAAGCTTTTCGGAAAGCACAAGCTGATCCCCGAGGTAAGTCCGAAGAAGACTGTCGAGGGGGCTGTAGGAGGCATAGTCACTAACGTCGCGATCCTCTCGCTCTACGGATTCATTCTGTGGAAAGCCGGTATCTCGGAATTCAGGCCCTGGATAATAATTCCTGTCGCAGCCGTCGCGTCAGTCTTCTCTCAGATAGGCGATCTTGTGATGTCGAACCTAAAAAGGGAACACGGCATCAAGGATTTCGGACGTATCTTTCCGGGGCACGGCGGAGTGCTTGACAGATTTGATTCTGTCCTTGCCACCGCCGCCGTCATCGCCGCCGCCGAATGCTTTTTAAACCTTCTTCCCTCGATTGAGGAAGTCGTCTCATGAAAGAAAAGAAACTTATGATACTCGGCTCGACCGGGTCGGTGGGAAGACAGGCCTGCGACGTCGCCCTGTCCGGAGGATACCGGGTCGAATCGCTCTGTGCGAACTCTAGTTCCGGGGCAGTCGAGGAGCAGGCAAGGCGCTTCAGGCCTGCATCTGTCTGCATGACCGATCCCGCGGCCGCCGCCGATCTTGCCCTCAGACTTGCCGACACCGGCGTCCGTGTCTTTTCGGGGACCGAAGGGCTCCGTGAGATGATCATGACGAGCCGCGCCGACGCCGCCGTCAACGCCGTCATAGGTTCAGCCGGCCTTCTGCCGACGCTGGATATCATCGACGCGGGGATCCCGCTCGCGCTTGCCAACAAGGAGTCTCTCGTTATCGCCGGGGATCTCGTGATGAAGAGAGCAGCAGACAGGAATGTCCGGATAACCCCCGTCGACAGCGAGCATTCCGCCGTCTTCCAGTGTCTTGCCGCAGGAAGAAGGGAAGATATTTACAAAATCATCATTACCGCGTCAGGCGGGCCCTTCTTCGGCAGAAAGCGTGATGAGCTGGCTTCGGTCACTCCCGAAATGGCGCTGGCTCATCCGACTTGGAAGATGGGGCCGTCGATCACCGTCGACAGCGCCACTCTCATGAACAAGGGCTTCGAGGTCATCGAGGCCTCAAAGCTCTTCAGCCTTCCCGCCGACAGTATCGACGTTCTCATACACCGGGAGAGCATAATTCACTCGCTCGTCGAATTCAGAGACGGCGCGCAGATCGCTCAGCTCTCCCGTCCCGACATGCGGCTCTGCATCCAGTACGCGATAGAGGCGCCCGAAAGAAGAGAGGCAGTGATCCCGAGACTCGATCTCGCGGCCGTCGGAACCCTCTCCTTTGCCAGGCCTGACACCGAAACCTTTATTACGCTGAAGCTCGCTTTTGATGCCCTGCGGGCCGGCGGAGCGGCTCCCGCCGTCCTTCACGCCGCGAACGAGGTCGCCGTCGGCGCCTTCCTTAGCGGAAGGCTCTCGTTTACCGGCATCTTCGACTGCCTGGAACATGTCACCGGTAAGCTTTCAAAATCCGCCGGGACAGATCCTTTCTGCCTTGAGGATATCCTCTCGGCATCCGCCGAAGCCGCCAAAGAGGCTGAAAAGTTTATCGGATGTCCCGAAAATCGCCCGTCGGAAGTTGTATAATTTACGCATAAAACAGCCATGTGGATCCTTTATTTTCTTTTAACTCTTTTTCTCTTAAGCATACTCGTCGTCATTCACGAAGGCGGACATTTCCTGGTCGCCCGGCTTTCGGGCATCAAGGTGCTTGAATTCTCGGTCGGGATGGGGCCGGCGCTCCTGTCGCGGACTTCAAAGAAAAGCGGCATAAAATACTCGCTCAGAGCTCTGCCTTTCGGAGGCTACGTCCAGATGGACGGCGAGGACGGCGAGTCGGCTGACGAAAACGCCTTCTACCGGAAGCCTGTCCGAAAGCGCCTTGCCACCGTTCTGGCGGGCCCGGTCATGAACATCCTTTTCGGCTTTCTCTGCATGTTCATCCTCGTCTGCATATCGACGCCGGTATCGACCGTCATCGCAGGCTTTCAGGAGGATGCCCGGAGCCCGGAATACGGGCTCATGGAGGAGGACAGGATCGTCGCCGTGAACGGGACGCCGGTACACAACGGGAACGATCTCGTCTACGAGATCATGTATCAGGGGAACAAGCCGCTTGATCTTACCGTTGTCAGAAACGGTGAAAAGATCATCCTTTCCGGGGTAAAATTCCCCGTATATCCGACCGAGGAGACCGACGGCGTAGAACTCGGACGTTACGATTTCGTTCTTTACGCCATGAGAAAGACTCCGGGCAACATCCTTTCTCAGGCATTCTTCAGATCGGTCAATACCGTGAAAATGGTATTTGACACCCTGAAGGATCTGATCACAGGGCGTTTCGGTGTCGAGGCCTTTTCGGGCCCGGTGGGGATCACGTCGGCGGTCGGTGAAGCCGCGTCAGCCGGATTTTCATCGATCCTATATCTTATCACCGTCATCTCTGTGAACCTGGGGATTATGAACCTCCTTCCGCTGCCGGCGCTTGACGGCGGGCGGATCATCATGCTCCTTATCGAGGCTGTGATCAGACGTCCGGTGAACCGCAAGGTCGAGGGATATATCAACACGGCCGGCCTCGTGGTCCTGCTCGGATTCATGTTCTTCATCACCGCGAAAGATATTTTCAAACTGTTCAGCTGATTTCCCGGCTGTCATCCGCGTCTGCTACCAGCCTGCCATGTGAGAGGTCCTGTCATGAGAAAAGCATCCAAAACAGTATATGTCGGCGGGATCCCCGTCGGAGGCGGAAACCGCGTAAGCATCCAGTCGATGACGAACACCGACACTCGTGATGTTGAGGCATCTCTCGCTCAGATAGAGAGGCTGCGCGCCGCAGGCTGCGACATCGTCAGGCTTGCTGTCCCGGATGCCGGCGCAGCAGAGGCCTTCGGCGAGATCAGACGGCGCTGCGACAGTCTTCCGCTTGTCGCAGACATTCATTTCGACTACAGGATCGCGGTCAGGTGCGCCGAGCTCGGCGCCGACAAGATCAGGATCAATCCCGGAAACATAGGCGGGAAGGATAAGGTCGCCGCTGTCGCAAGGATCTGCCGTGAGCGCAGGATCCCGATCAGGATAGGTGTCAACGGAGGCTCCCTCGAAAAGGATCTCGCTGAAAAATACGGAGGCCCATCTCCCGAGGCGCTGTACGAATCGGCGATGAGACACGCCGGGCTCCTCAACGAATTCGACTTTGACGATATCGTGATCTCGGTAAAATCATCGTCGGTCAGCGACGCTGTCGCCGCCAACAGATATGTCGCCGAAAAGTGCGGCTATCCGCTGCATGTCGGCGTCACCGAGGCGGGTCCGAGGAGGATGGGTATTATCAAAAACGCCGCGGCGCTCGGCGCGCTGCTTCCCGAAGGGATAGGCGATACCGTCAGGATATCGCTGACTGACGATCCGGTCGAGGAGGTCTTGGCCGCCCGTGACATCCTGAGGTCGCTGTCGATGCCGGGCCACTCCGGGATGGATATCGTTTCCTGCCCTACGTGCGGGAGGACGCAGATACCTCTCATCAGTCTCGTAAAAGACTTTGAAGAGGCTGCAAAGCGCGAGGGGCTGCTTTCGATCCCGGTTAAGGTGGCGATAATGGGCTGCGCGGTGAACGGCCCCGGGGAGGCGTCGGGCGCCGACGTCGGGATCGCCGGGGGCAGGGGAGAGGCTCTCCTTTTCGAACACGGAAGGATCATAGGGAAGATCGGCGGCGACAGTGTCGTTTCGGCACTCGTCGATTACATAAAAGAGAATTTTAAAGACAGATGAAGCCACTCAGCGAGCTCTTTTCAAGTTATACGGCCGACGCCGAAGCATCGGAGTTTTTCGGATCGGTCGACGACTATACCGTCAAAAAATCAAATATCAATCCGAACAGGTATGAGATAGAAGTCCGTCCCCGCCGTCTGATCCCGAAGAAGATCATCAGAAAGACCGAGGCAGACATCGCCGCGGCTTACGGAGGAAAATATACCGTTTCCTTTTCAACTGCCTATCCCGGGGAGCTATTTGACGACGCCTATCTATGGGATCTGATCGAGGACGCCGAGCTGAAATGTCTTGTTCCGCCCGGATTCTTCAGCGATTTCGATATCCTGAAGGAGGGCGAGCGCGCCTATTCGGTGAGCGTCAGCTTCGGACAGAACGGGCTTGACGTCATGCGCAGGCATGACGCCGAAAAAAGGCTCTCCGACGTCGTACGGAAGGAATTCGGGATCGACGTCGCGTTTACCCTGACCGCCGCGGAGGATTACGGCTTTTCGATGCCCGAGGACTATATGACCGAGATGGAGGACATCGACCGCAGCTGCGTCCGGGCACTAGAGGATTACAGCCGTTATCTCGAGAACTCATCCGCTCAAACAGACGAACCTGACGCTCAGGCCGGAAAGACCGACGCACCGGCCCTGAAGCAGATCCGAACGGTCTTCGATCCGAACGCCGTGGCAGTCGTCGAGGACGGGATATGCTCGGTGGGGAATCACGAGTTCGACATTTCGGATCCCGGACAGGTGTTCGGCGATCCCTTTAAGATCGATCCGATATCGATCTCCTCGATAGTCTCGCCGATGAAGGATACCGTCATAGTCGGCACCGCCTCCGACATAGTATTCGATACCCGGAACCGCCGGAACTGGTTCTATTCTCTGACCCTCTTCGACGGCAACGCGTCGATCGAGATCCGCGAGAATCAGCTCACCGAGGAGGAGGCCGGGAAAAGGGCGAGATATTTCTCTGAAGGGAAGGCATATGCCGTTCTGGGCGACGTAAGAAAGGATATGAACACGAAGGAGTTCCAGTTCGTTCCGAAGGCGGCAAGGAGCATTAAAGCCCTGCCCAGGACCGACAGGTCTCCCGAAAAGCGTGTCGAGCTCCATCTGCACACCGCCATGTCACAGGTCGACGCCATGACTCAGCCCGCCGATGTCATCAAGACGGCGATGAGGTGGGGATACTCCTCGATCGCGGTGACCGATCACGGCAATGTTCAGGCATTCCCCGAGATCATGCAGTTTCTTGACAAGTTCTACAAGGATTCGGACGTCCCGGAGGAAGATAGATTCAAGCCGATATACGGAATGGAGGCTTACTTCGTCAACGACACCGCCTCTCCTGTCGACGGCGACTTTGAGGGCGGTTTCGACTCGCCGACCGTCGTTTTCGACACCGAGGCGACCGGTCTTTCGGTCGCGAACTCAAGGATCATCGAGTTCGGCGCCGTGAAGCTGATCGGAGGAAAGATCGTCGACAGATTCTCCTCTTTCGTCAACCCTCATATGCCGATACCCGGAGAGATCACAGAGCTTACCGGTATCAAAGATTCCGACGTCGCAGGCGCCCCGGGCATAGACGAAGTCCTGCCGCAGTTTTTGGAGTTTTCGGCAGGCTGTCTCCTGGTCGCGCACAACGCCGATTACGACACCGGACTCGTCAGGGCGGAAGCCGAAAGACTAGGCATCCGGTTTTCAGCTCCCAGCCTTGATACGGTGTCGCTGTCAAGATTTCTCAACCCTTCGCTGTCAAAGCACAAGCTCAACATCCTGGCGGAATTCTACTCGCTCGGAGATTTCAACCACCACAGGGCGGTCGACGACGCCGAGATGCTCGCGCAGATCTATCTGAGGATGATCGGTCAGCTGAGGGCAAGGGAGATAGGCGATTTCAGACAGCTTGAAGAGGAGCTCTCTCGCAGTTCGGATCCGAAGAAGCTCAGGTCCTATCATATGATAATCCTCGTGAAGGATCATACAGGCCTTAAGAATCTCTACCGGATGATCTCCGAGAGTTATCTGAAATACTATTACCGCAACCCGAGGATCCCAAAGACGCTGCTTGACAGATACCGTGAGGGGCTGATCATCGGCTCCGCATGCTCTGCGGGCGAGCTCTTTTCGGCAATTCTCGACAACAGATCAGAAGATGACATCGAATCGATTGCCGAATACTACGACTATCTCGAGGTCCAGCCCGCCGGGAACGACGGCTATCTGATCTCGGGCGACGATGCGAGGCTTTCTTCGGTCGAGGATCTGCACAACATCACAAGGCGGATCGTCGCCCTGGGAGAGAAGCTCGGCAAGCCGGTCGTGGCAACCTCCGACTCGCACTTCATCGATCCCGAGGACGAGATATACCGGAGGATACTGCAGGTCGGGAACAAGATGAAGGACGCCGACCGCGTCATCCCACTCTACCTGAGGACGACCGAGGAGATGCTCGAAGAGTTTTCCTACCTGGGTCCCGATAAGGCCAGGGAGATCGTCATAGAAAACACGAACAGGATCGCCGGCATGATTGATCGGCTGAGACCTATCCCCGAGGGCAACTATCCTCCGCATCTTGACGGTGCCAACGAGGAGCTCACCGGGATATGCTGGTCGAACGCGAAGAGACTTTACGGCGACCCGGTGCCGGATATCGTAAAGAACAGGCTTGAGGTCGAACTGAACTCGATAATCTCCAACAAATTCGCCGTCCTTTACGTCATTGCGAAAAGGCTTGTCGCCTTCAGCGAAAAGGAAGGCTATCTGGTCGGATCGAGAGGTTCGGTCGGCTCATCCTTCGCGGCATCGATGGCGGGGATCTCGGAAGTCAATCCGCTTCCTCCTCACTACCGCTGTCCTAAGTGCCGGTACAGCGATTTTTCAAACCCCGACCGGCGAGGCTCGGGATTCGATCTGCCCGACGCCGTCTGCCCGGTCTGCGGTGAGAAGCTGGAGGCCGACGGTCAGGACATTCCCTTTGAGACCTTCCTCGGCTTCAAGGGCGACAAATCCCCCGATATCGACCTGAACTTCTCAGGCGAGGTCCAGGGAAAGGTCCACAAGTTTACCGAAGAACTCTTCGGTGCCGAAAACGTCTTCAAGGCAGGCACGATATCGACGCTTGCCGACAAGACGGCCTTCGGCTACATAATGAAGTATTTTGAGGGGAAGGGCGTCATTCCTCCGAAGGCCGAGATCGAGCGGATGAAGACCCGCTGCATGGGCGTCAAAAAGACGACCGGCCAGCACCCCGGCGGCATCATAGTCGTTCCCAGAGAGTACGAAGTATATGATTTTACCCCGATCCAGCATCCCGCCGACGACCCGAAATCCGAGATCATAACGACCCATTACGCCTTTTCATATCTGCACGACACGATACTCAAGCTTGACGAGCTCGGGCATGATATCCCCACAAAATACAGATACCTTGAGAAATACAGCGGGAAATCGGTGCTCACCGTTCCGATGAACGACCGCTCTGTCTACCGCCTCTTCGAATCCACCGATCCGCTGGGCATTCCGCAGCCCGACAGGGAGGATCATACGACCAGAGCCCTGGGGCTGACTGTCGGAACTCTCGGCATCCCCGAGATGGGCACCCAGTTCATTCAGCAGGTGCTTCTCGACGCGAAGCCCAAGAACTTCGCCGACCTGATGCAGATATCCGGACTGACCCACGGTACCAACGTCTGGCTGGGAAACGCGCAGGATCTTATCAACAACGGGACCTGCACGATATCCGAGGTCGTCGGAACAAGGGACGGCATCATGCTCGATCTGATCAGATACGGGCTTGACAAGCTGGTCTCCTTCAAGATAATGGAGTTCGTCAGAAAGAACAAGAAGGGGCTTCCGATCCCCGGAGAGTTCCTTGACGCGATGAGGGAGAAGAATGTCCCCGAGTGGTATATCGGCTCGCTTGAAAAGATCAGGTACATGTTCCCGAAGGCTCACGCGGCTGCATATGTCATGTCGGCGATTCGCCTTGCCTGGTACAAGGTCAACGAGCCCACAGCATTTTATTCGGCGATATTCACGGTTGCTCCCGAGGGATTTTCGGGCGAGATCGCGGTAAAAGGCAGAAACGCCGTCCGTAACGAGATTTTGAGGATCGACAAGCTCGGGCGGGACGCGACGCAGAACGAAAAGAACACCGCCTCGACACTTCAGCTCGCGCACGAGGCGATACTCCGCGGGATAAACTTCCTGCCCGTCGATCTTGAAAGATCCGACGCGGTGGAGTTCCTGCCCGAGGGAAGGAACATCAGGCTGCCCTTTACGGCGATATCGGGCATCGGTGAAAGCGCCGCGAGGGCGATAGTCGAGGCCAGAAAGGCAGCGCCCTTCTTCTCGGTCGAAGATCTGAAGACCCGCGGCAAGGCGAACAAGGGCGCGATCGATTCGCTGAGGGCCTGCGGCGCTCTATCAAAGCTCAGCGAGAGCGACCAGCTCTCGGTCTTCGACCTGCTTTGATCCGGAATTCATTTCAGAATAAAAAGGAAGTTTGAAAATGATCAGAACGGCACTGATAGGTTTCGGCGGGATCGCCCAGACCCACAAGAACGCGCACCTGAAATTCGAAGCGGAGGGCAGGGAAAAGCTTGTCGCCGCCTGCGATATCACGCCAGAGCAGTTTACAAAGCGCATCAAGATCAACATCGATACCGGCGAGCCCACACTCGGAGGCGATTTCAGGACCTATACCGACCTTGAAGAGATGCTCTCGAAGGAGGAGATCGATCTGATCGATATCTGCATCCCCTCATATCTGCATGCCGACAAGGCGGTCGCCATGCTTGAAAGGGGCTACAACGTCCTCTCCGAGAAGCCTATGGCGCTGAACTCCGCCGACTGCGGGAGGATCCTCGAGGCATACAGAAAGAGCGGAAAGCAGCTCATGATCGGGCAGTGCCTGAGATTCTACGGCGAATACGTCTACCTGAAAAAGATCGTTGAGGAGAAGACCTTCGGAGAGGTTACCTCGGTGGTCCTGCAGAGACTGTCGGCTCTTCCAAGATGGTCGTGGCAGAACTGGTATCAGGATTTTTCAAAGGCCGGAGGAGTCATCGCCGACATGCAGATCCACGATCTCGACATGGCGAGGTATCTCTTCGGGGAACCCGCATACGTCGAGTGCAGGGCGGCGAGCAAGAACGTAAAATACGACGTCTCGCAGATCGTTCTGGGCTATGATTTCCCCTTCATTTCGATAGGCGACTGGACGATGAACGGCACGAGATTCACTCACATGTACCGCGTCGGATTTGAAAAGGCAACCGTCATAATGGAGAACGGAAAGATCACCGTATATCCCAACGACCGCGGAGAGCCCTACGAGCCCGAATGGAAACACGTCGGCGGCATCGAGGCCGAGATCGATTACTATCTCGATCTGCTCGAGACGGGAGGGCAGAACCTGACGAACCCGCCCGAATCCGCCGCCGCGACGATAAGGCTCGTAGAAGCCGCATACAGAAGCGCCGACATGGGCGGGTTCAGGATAAGGCTTAACTGACAGCGCAGCATCAAGCACCTTTATATAACGTCAGGATCGTCTTCACCGGCCGATCCCGACAGCACCGTTTACCGGATCCTGTTCTATACAATCATATCAAGAAGGAAATATCCATGAAAGAAAAACTGGAAGCATTATTCAGGGAGGGCGTCTCGAAGATCGAGGCCGCGAAAAACGAGCTTGAACTTCAGGAGGTCAAAGGAGCGCTCCTCGGAAAGGTCGGCAGCATTACCGAGCTCCTCAAGGAGATCCCGAAGCTTGACGTCTCTTTACGTCCCGAGATGGGCAAAGCCGTCAACCAGGTCAAGGCAAAGCTCACCGAACTCATCGAGAGCAGGCGCGAAAATCTGAAGCTGAAAGCGTCTGAGGTCTCCCCCGATTTTGACTGCACCGTCCCGGGATTCGCCCCGAAGACCGGCGGTCTTCACCCGATCACGCAGATGTGCTACGACCTCAACGACGCCTTCCGCTCGATGGGGTTCGAGATCTTCTCGGGACCCGAGATCACGAGCGAATTCTATGCCTTCGACAACCTCAACTTCCCGCCCTATCACCCCGCCCGCGAGAGCATGGACACATACTGGCTGGAGGGACACGACTCGGGTGAAGCGAACGACAAGCTCTGTCTCAGGCCTCATCTTACCGGCGACAGCGTGAGATACATGATGACTCACAAGCCCCCCTACCGCTTCGTTTACCCCGGCAGAGTCTACCGGAACGAGACCACCGACGCCCGCCACGAGCGCGCCTTCTTCCAGTATGAGGCACTTATCGTCGACCGCGATTTCACATTCACCGCCGGCAAGGTCATGATCAAGAGCATCCTCCAGAAGGTGTTCGGCCGCGACGTCCCCGTCAGGATGCGCGCGGGATTCTTCCCCTTCGTCGAGCCGGGATTCGAGATCGACATGGGCTGCCTCGTCTGCGGCGGAAAGGGCTGCAGCGTCTGCAAGCATGTCGGATGGATCGAGATCATGCCGGGCGGAACTCCTCATCCGAACGTTCTGCGCGCCGCGGGGCTCGATCCCGACGAATACACCGGTTTCTATGTCAATATAGGCCTTGACAGACTGGTGATGATGCGCTACGGCGTCGACGACGTCAGGCTCTTCCACTCGACCGACCTCCGCTTCCTTGAGCAGTTCCGTTAAGGAGGATATGACAGATGAAGGTATCACTGAACTGGATAAAGGATTTTGTAAAGCTTCCGGACGATTTCGATCTCGGCAGGCTCGCCTACGATCTGACCATGTCGACCGTCGAGGTCGAGGGAGCCGAGAGCATCGCGAAGCGCTATGATAATATAGTGGTCGGCGAGATAGCCGAGGTCCTGCCTCACCCGAACGCCGACAAGCTGCGCGTCTGCCGCGTCGACATCGGCGTCGGCGAGCTGAAGAATATCGTCTGCGGCGGATCGAATCTCGCTGCCGGGATGAAGGTCGTTGTCGCCTGCCCCGGCGCCTTCGTACGCTGGCACGGCGAGGGCGAGCCTGTCGAGATCAAAAACGCGAAGCTCCGCGGAGTCGAGAGCTTCGGTATGATCTGCGCCTCCTCAGAGATAGGCATGGCAGAGCTCTTTCCCGCGACAGAGGAAGCCGAGATCGTCGATCTCTCGTCCTTCGGCGCCCCGGCAGGAACACCGATCGCTGAAGCACTCGGCATCGACGATATAATTCTTGAGATAGACAACAAATCAATGACGAACCGCCCCGATCTCTGGGGACACTACGGCATCGCCCGCGAGATCGCGGCCCTTTACGACCTGCCGCTTTACAGATTCGAGCTTTTCGCTCCGGGAGAGGTTCCGGAATATGACGTGAGGATCCTCGATCCCGACAGATGTCCGCGATATATCGGGACAAGGATCGAGGGAGTGTCTGTCAAGCAGTCACCCTTTGAAGTCAGAAGCCGTCTGTGGAGAGTCGGGCTCCGCCCGATAAACGCACTTGTCGACATAACGAACTACGTCATGCTCGCGACAGGTCAGCCCACCCACGTCTTCGACTCTGATCATATCGCAGATCATATCGAGGTAAGGCACGCCGCGGAGGGCGAAAAGCTGCAGCTTCTCAACGAAAGGGAACTCGAGCTTTCTCCCGACGATCTCGTGATCGCCGACGCCAAGGGAGCCGTCGCGCTTGCAGGCGTCATGGGCGGCGCGAAGGATTCGGTGCTCCCCGGGACCGACAGCGTCATCCTCGAGGTGGCGAATTTCGAGTCTAGAGGCGTTCGCCGCACCGCGCTCCGCTACGACAACCGCACCGAGTCTTCCTCCCGCTACGAAAAGGCGATAGATCCCGAACGCTGCGATCAGGCTCTCTCGCTCGCGATGAAGATGTTCGCGGATTTCTATCCCGGAATGAAAGTCACGGCCTTCAAAGACCTTTACCTTAAGAAGGGTGAGCGGAAGGAGATCGACGTCGATTTTGACTGGCTAGACCGCAGGCTCGGAAAACGCATCCCCCAGGAAATCGTCGCGCGCAAGCTCGGAGCGATGGGCTTTGACGTCGACTTCACCGAGAAGGGGATGCACATCACCGTTCCCACCTGGCGCTCTACCGGAGACGTTTCGATCAAGGCGGACATCATGGAAGAGGTCGCGCGGATGTACGGCTACGAAAACTTTGAGGCTACGACGATCACGACATCCTTTGACAGCGCGATCAATCAGCTCGACGTCGATCTTGTCAGGCGGATCAAGGAGTATCTCGCCTTCCGCTGTGACATGCAGGAGATTTTCACCTATCCATGGATGAGCGACGAGTTCGTCACCGCCCTCATGCCGGATACGTCTGAGATACTCGCGCTCTCGACGCCGCCGTCCCCCACAGAGAAGTTCGTCCGCGCCTCGCTCCTTCCAAACATCTGCCGGGCTATCGTCAGAAACGAGCGCAACTATCCCGAATTCGGGATCTTCGAGGAGGCGCAGGTCTTCCTTGACCGCTCCTATACTTCGAAATACCCCGGAGAGATGCTTCCTGAGCAGAAGAAGCACCTCGGCTGCGCCTTCGCGGGCTCTCCCGACGACCTGACCGGACTTTTCCGCAGGGCAAAGGGCGTCATCGGCATGATGCCGAGATATACCCATATGGAGCCCTTCACCTTTGAAAAGCAGGAGAAGCCCTGCTGGGCTGACGATACCGTCTGGCTGAACATCATGCTTGGCGGAAAGCGGATCGGCGATCTTGCGCTGCTGTCAAAGAAGGCGGCTCTCGCCTGCGGGATCAAGGTCCTGTCGGCGGTGCTCGTTGAGCTCGACATGGACTCGCTGGTCCCATTCAGATCGAGGACGAACAGATTCGAGCATCTGCCTGAGTTCCCTGTGAACGAGTTTGACATCTCCTTCATCGTCGCCTCGGACGTCAAATGGGAAGACATCAACAGAGCTGTTTCCGAGAAGAAGCCGGAGCTTCTCCGCGATCTGAGATTCGTCGACGAATACAGAGGAAAACAGATCCCGGCGGGGAAGAAGTCGGTGACAGTCAGACTGATCATCGGATCCTCCGAGAAGACACTCGCCGGTCCCGAAATCGAGGCCGTCGCGAAGAGCGTGATGAAGAGGCTCTCCAAGACTGTCGAAGCCGAGGTCAGAATGTAAACTGAGGCATAAAAAGGGGTTGTTCAAAAACTCGTGTGGCGAGTTTTTGAACAACCCTGCGACGTTTTTCTCGGCACGAGACCATGCCGTTTTTGCCCTAAAATGCTCTATAATATGATGCTTTTTCAGGCAAAAACCGAAAAAGATCAGGGGCTGTCACGGTTTCCCGGCCGTGACAGTTGCGGGGCTGTTAAAAACCTGAGGTTTTTAAACAGCCCCATAACTTTTGCCGGCATAGACAATTGCGGGGCTGCCCCGAAAAGTCAGACTTTTAGGACAGCCCCGTCTTAATGGTCGGAGTGACTGGACTCGAACCAGCGGCCTCTTGGTCCCGAACCAAGCGCACTACCAAGCTGTGCCACACCCCGTTTTTTCAAGCTAAATTATTATATCACTTTGACAGCCCTTTGTCAAGAAAAAATTTACCTAAAGACAAACTGCGGATGTTTTTTTGAAAAACGGAGAGCTTCAGCTGAATTTTCCTGTATGATTTCTTTCTTTGAATGTGAAAATAGAATGTATTAGAACAGTCCGGCTTTTTTTCTCCCAAAGAATAGCGGTTTTTGCCTCTCTGAAGCCCGGATCATTCTGTCAAACGGCCAAAACGCCTCTGTCTAGCGGCGAGCACTTTCCCTGCGGCACATAAATAGATTTTGTAGCGAGTTTTATAACAGCATCTTTTTTTTCCAAGTCCGATTTAATAATTCTGCAGCCTTAAGTAGTTCCTGCCCGGAAAAAAAGATTGATTACTTTGTGATAATATGATAAAATTATATAGTTAAATCAACATATGAACAAGTGAGAAAAACTATCGTCATGTATGAAACAGCAATTAAGCTTATTGAAAGCTATGATACGATTATAATCCACAGGCATTCTAAGCCCGACGGTGACGCGCTCGGAGCGCAGATAGGCCTGAACGAGCTGATAAGGGACAACTACCCGAAAAAGCGCGTGTACAAGGTCGGAGACGCCGCGGGGCGTTATTCCTTCATCGAGGGATCTGTCATGGAGGATATCCCCGACTCCGCGTACGACGGAGCGCTGGCTGTCGTTCTCGATCTTTCCTCCGAGAACCTTGTCAGCGACGGGCGGTGGAAGCTGGCGGCGCGCTCGCTGAGGATCGATCATCACATAATGCTTGAAAAATTCTGCGACGAAGAGATCGTCGACTCATCACGCGAGAGCTGCGCGGGAATGATCGCGTCTATGGCTGAGGAGGCCGGCTGGAAGCTTTCGCCGGCCTCGGCGAAGGCGATCTATACCGGGATGGTCACCGACACCGGAAGGTTCAAATACGACTCGGTCTCGTCGGCGACCTTCCGCGCGGCCTCCTTCCTGCTTTCCCAAAAGTTCGGCATGAGCGACGTCTATTCATCCCTCTATGTCGACGATTACAAAAATGTCGCGCTCCGCGCGAGGTTCGTTCTGAAGGTGAAGTTCACGGTCGCCGGCGTCGCTTATATCTACACGACGCGTGAGGAGATGAAGGAGATCGACGCCGACATCTTCTCGGTCTCGAGGGGAATGGTCGGAACGATGCAGGATCTGCGCGGAGTCGACGTCTGGGTAAACTTCACCGAGTCGGACAGCGGAGTGCTCTGCGAGATCAGGTCATCGAAATACAACATCAATCCGGTGGCCGTCGCTCACGGCGGAGGAGGACATTCAAAGGCGTCGGGAGCGACCTTGAAGGACAGGGAAGAGGCGATGCGGCTGCTTTCCGAGCTCGACGCGATAGCCTCGGGTAAGCAGAATGCCTGACAGAGGGGAGAAGTTCGATGAGTGACGGTATGAAGACGGAATATCCCGACCGTAAGACAGGTCCCGGAAGCTGTTTTGCCGAAGGCTGCCGTTTTTACGGAGACGCGGATCCTTCTGTGATCATCAGGATCCTTGAAAAGATCTCGGAATTCGACAGGATTATTATCTGCAGACACCGGCGGCCCGACGGCGACGCCACCGGAGCCTCAGGAGGCCTCTGTGAGCTCATCAGAGCCGCTTTCCCCGAAAAGAAGGTTATGATATCAAACAGGGAGAAGTCCGCCTTCGCGGCCTTTATAGAGGCCGATAGCGACACTCCGTCGGAGGACGACTATCCCGGCTCGCTGGTGATCGCGGTCGACACCTCTGTCACCGAAAGGCTGTCTGACGACTTTTTCGACCGCGCCGCCTTCCTGATAAAGATCGATCACCATATCGACGTCGCGCCATACGGCGACCTGTCCTGGGTCGACGAGGACCGCTCATCCTGCTGCGAGATGATCGCCGAGCTCTCCCGTCTGTCTGATAGAAAACTCCCGATGACGAAGAGAGCCGCGGAGATGCTCTTTACAGGGCTCGTTACCGACAGCGACAGATTTAAGTTCGTCACGGGACCCTGCCTCTTCGACACCGCGGCATATCTCGCCTCCTTCGGTATTGACACCGAAAGGATTTACGCAAATCTGTATCTGAAAGAATTCGGGATCATGAAGTTCCACGCCGAGATGACGTCAAGGATCCGCCGCACCGAAGAGGGTGTCGCATATCTTTTCGTCACCGAGGCGATGAAGAAAGAATACTCGCTCGACATGGAGGAGGCCTCGGCGGTGATATCCCTTATGGACAAGATCAAGGGATGTCCGGTCTGGATCGCCTTTATCGACGATCCCGAGGGAGGATCGGTAAGAGTCAGGCTCAGATCGAGATTCGTGCCGGTATCCGGACTTGCCGAAAAATACGGCGGAGGCGGGCATGAGTTCGCGGCGGGAGCGAAGGTATTCTCGGAAGAGGAGGCGGAGGAGCTTATCTCCGAGGCGTCAAGGCTGGTCGCGGCGTATAAGGCGGAAAATCCAGATGTTATCTAAAATAGGTAAATAATCTGCTGTTTAAAATTTTGAATAGATACGGGGCCGCCCGGAAAGTCAGACTTTCTAGGGCGGCCCCTGTTTCAGTTTACCGTGAGATATACGGTTTATTCGGTCACCAGTTCGACGAGGTGAGACGGGAACTGGGTCTCGCCGATCTTGGAGGCGTTGTCGCCTGTGATATACTTGATCGCCGACGCGCTCATCGTGGTGTAGTCGTTGTAGGTGCCGAGGTAGTACTGGGTGTCGAGCAGGTTGGCTATCGGGATCGAGAGCTCTGCGTTCCAGACGTATACGCAGGTCGGTGTCTCGGTCAGCTGAACGCCGATCTTGCCTGCGGTGTATTCGTAGAGATCGACGTAGAGCTTCTTGCCGTCTTTCATAAAGTATGCGCGGTAACCGCCCTCGGCGGCCTCAAGCGTAAGATCGACTGCCTTCTCGGTCTTGTCGGAAGTGGCAAGGTAGTTGCCGTCCATCTCGCCGGTGAAGTAGAGGGTCTGGCCCTTTCTGTTCTGCTCGAGCGCGAACTTGTAGGCCTTGCCTGCTTCGGGAGCCGTGACGACCCGGGCCTTGACTGTCGCTTCCGAGACTGTCACGAGGTGTGACGGGAACTGAGTCTCGCCGATCTTGGAGGCGTTGTCGCCTGTGATGTACTTGATCGCCGACGCGCTCATCGTGGTGTAGTCATTGTAGGTGCCGAGGTAGTACTGGGTGTCGAGCAGGTTGGCTACCGGGATCGAGAGCTCTGCGTTCCATACGTATACGCAGGTCGGTGTCTCGGTCAGCTGAACGCCGATCTTGCCGGTTGTATATTCGTAGAGATCGACGTAGAGCTTCTTGCCGTCCTTCATAAAGTATGCGCGGTATCCGCCCTCGGCGGCCTCAAGGATGAGGTCGACGGCCTTCTCGGCCTTGTCGGAGGTGGCAAGGTAGTTGCCGTCCATTTCGCCGGTGAAATAGAGTGTCTGGCCCTTTCTGTTCTGCTCGAGCGCGAACTTGTAGGCCTTGCCGACTTCGGGAGCCGTTACCACGGTCGCTTTATAGACGGCCTTGGGGGCGGCGTCGACGACGATCTCAAATTCGCGGGTCTCGGTGACGCTTCCGCACTTGAGGGTCGCTGTGACCTTGACCTTCGCTTCGGCGTCGGGAAGCGTTACCTTCAGTTTGCCACCGTCAACGACTGCGCAGGCGTTGTCTGATGCCCAGGTGACGGCTACCTTGCTGTATGTGCCGCCGGCAGCGGGCAGATCGAATTCACCGTCGGCGGTCACTGCCGCGGGAAGGGAGAGGTTCTCTTTCTCGTAGGCGACCATCTCGGCGTCGGATTTCTCGGGCAGGCTGACGTAGGTGAAGGCGTCGTCGGTCACGGGAGTCAGATAGAAGGCTCCGTCGTAGACGCAGATGACGCCGGTGGCGTCGGCGATCCAGCCGGTGTGCTCTGCAAAGTCGGATTTGAATTTGGTCTGCTGATCCTTGTCAAGCGGACATACCGAGGAGGAGATGCGGATGTAGGAGGTGAGCTCGCCGAGTTTGAATCTGAAGTATCCGCTCTTTGCGTCGTCCTCGGTCTGCTTGAGGATCTCGACGCCCTTAACAGTCACGAGCAGAGCCTGCTTTTCGACGAGAGCCTTGTCTTTGAGATCGGCAGCGTTTTTGAAGGCTTCGGTATAGTCGACGGGGGTTACGGCGGTCTTTTCGGATTTGATTATCTCGGCGACGCCGGTGCCCTGGGCGATCTCGTAGGTGCCGCTGTAGGTGTCGCGCTGTCCGGTGACTCGGACTTCCATTCCTACCTCGATACCGTCGTCGGCGACCGGGTCGGTGCTCATTCCGTAAACGTAGTATCCGCCGTCGCTGTCCTGCATATAGATGCAGTTGTAGGAATTGCCCTTTGATTTGGCTATAAGTCCGGTGACGATGCCCTTGACGACTACGGTGTCGCCCTTCTTGGCGTCGACGAATTCCTGCCATGACAGTTCACGGAAGGCGGGGATCTTGTGATCGAAGGAGACCGTCTCGGTCTTTCCCGAGGGATCCTTCACTGTGGCGGTGAGCTTGTAGGTGACGTCTTCGGAGGATTTCTCATCGACGTCGATCGTCACCTGGTTGTCGGCGGTCTCGCCGATCTGCACGCCCGAAGCGGCGTCGACCGACCAGTCGATCTCGTATTTGACGCCGTCGATGGTGACCGACTTAACTACCTTGTAGTCGCTGGCGGTGGCCAGAGGGGTGTCCTTGTACATTGCCTGCACGTAATCTCTCGCCGCGACGAGCGCGTCGTTTTCCCCGTTGCCCTTGCAGGAGACGAGGATCCCGAGCGGCAGGACGAGCGCGAGCAGGATCGCTAAAAACTTTTTCATTGATTTACCTCTTGATTATAAGATTCAGTGAACGGTGATCTTGCTGTCGGAGAAGACCTTGATCTGATATCCGCCGTTGTAATAGTCGACGACTCCGCGGACGTCGATTGTCTTTCCTTCGTATCTGTCCGAGGTTATGATCTTGCCGGCGTCGTCGTAAAGAACGACAGTCCTGACCGAGACCTCGGTACCGTCGGGAGCCTCGCAGGTGAGCGTCATTGCTCCGTTCGAGGAAGAGCCTTCGTTGTTGGTCGTATATACCGACTTGACTTTCAGACCCTCGCAGGAGACTGTGCTGCACTGCAGGAGCTCGGCGTAGCCGTACTCCTTTGCGGCGCCGCTGTCATCGGTGACCGAAAGCTTTCCTTCGGCCCAGGCGGCGGTGTCGATCTTGGCCCAAGCGGGCTCGAATCCGTCGCCCAGTTTCCGGATGTTGCCGGGATCGTCGGGCTTCATCTGACGGTATGTCAGTCCCGAGACCTGCCAGGTTCCGCCGGTCTCGTAGAACTGCAGGGATCCGACGATCCTTACGCGGTTCCCGACCGACAGTATCTCAAGACCTTCGCCCGAGAGACCGAAACCGTAGTAGATATACATACCGTTGTATATGCCGAGCTCGGGATCGAATTCCTCGACGTAGACGCCGTTGTTGTTGTTGATCGTGACTACGCCTTCGAAGGCGACCTTCTGTCCGCTGTAGGTATCGGTGTTGCGGCGAAGCTCCGAAAGGGTCAGCTCGATTGCGTCTCCGTAGAAGAAGTCGGGGTCCTTTTCTCCCGAATAGATATTGAGCTTCTGCGCCTTTGCCTGATCGATCGCGTCCATGCAGACAGAACCGTATCTGTTGTTGGCCGAAGAGGAGGCTATGGCAAGCCCGTTCTGAAGCAGCTCGACGTTGAGGTTGCGGTAATCGTTTCCTCCTTCGGGCTTATACCAGACCCAGACGAGGCAGCGGCTGCCGGTAGAGTCGATGTCCCAGTTCGCGGTGTCAGACTCGACAATGATCGACGAGGCGCCCGAGAGCTTTTCCTTTGTGAACTTCGAAGCCTTCTTGCCCCATTCCTCGATCTTTCCGGTCGATTCGGGAGTGTTGACGGCAATGTATCTCGCCTTGAGTATCCCGCCCTCGTAATAGGCCTCGGGGATGTTGAAATGCGTCGTGTCCCCGTCGATGTAGGAGTGTACAGTGACTTCTGAGTATTTCGTGCCTGCCGACCTGTCGAATTTCACCGAGGCGGCATAATCCGCCGGATCTTTGCCCGAGGGGCCGTCGCCCGTTGTTTCTCCGTCACCCTTTTTGCAGGAGGCAAGGCAGGGAAGAAGGAGGAGAAGGAGCGCGAGAAGGGCGGCGGTCAGCTTTTTTATGCTTTGCATCTTCTGTCCTGCCGGGTGTTAAGAACCGTGGTATTCGCACTCGTCGATCGCGTCTCTGAAGGCGTTGGCGATGAGCGAATCGACGTTTCCGCCGTCATCCGAGACAAGGCACTTGGAGAGCAGCGCGCCGACCTGCGTGCGGGCTGTGGAGGAGCCGTTGAATGCCGGAGAGGTGTAGTAGGCCTTCTCCTGCTCAAGGCAGACCTTTGCGGAAAGCGCGGAAACGAAGTCGTATCCGTCGGCTCTCTCGAGGAATTTCGCGTAGATCGGGTTGTCGGCGACCGACTTGATGACCGGAACGTATCCGGAGGCGATCGAGAACTCAGCCTGGAACTCGACGCTCGTGGTCAGGAATTTGACGAAGAGCCAGGAGGCGACGACTTCCTGCGGGTTATCCTTCTTGAAGATGCAGACCGACGGGCCCTGGGAGATGACCTTCGGATTCGACGCGTCGACCTGAGGAATGGTGGCTATGCCCACCTCGAAGGGATACTGGTCGTCGGTGCCCTTGGCGGGACGCTGATGTGTGGCGCCGGCGGAGGAGCCTATCGACATATAGCTCTTCTGAGCGTCGGCTCCGGTGGCGGTGAAGAGACCCGAAGTGTAAGCGCCGTAGATCGCCTGGGTCGTGATGAGGCCGGATCTGTACCACTCGCGGAATCTCTTGACGAAGGCGCGGTTGGTCTCGTTGTCAAAGAGATATTTCTGTCCTGTCGGGCTGGTGTAGGGGGATCCGTACTGCTCGCACATGGTGATGAACCAGTTGGCCTCGGAATCGTATCCGAGCGGGATGGAGTTGGGATCGATCTGCTTGATCTTCTTGCAGACTTCCTCGAGCTCGTCCCATGTCGTCGGGACCTTGAGGTTGTTTGCCTCGAAGAAGGTCTTGTTGTAGTAGAGGACCTCGGTCGATTTCGAGAAGGGCATCGAGTACATGAGACCGTCGCCGAACTGTTTGCCTTCATTGTAGTAGCCTTCGATGAAGTCGGCCTTCTGTTCGTCGGTAAGTCCGAGGGTCTCGGTCGTGCCGTCGGCTCTCGTCACCTCGATCTTGCTGTCGACCAGATTGTCGAGAGTAACGACGGTCTTTGCGATGTTGTAGAGCGCGACGTGGTCGGGATAGCAGTAGGCGATGTTCGGCTGGTTGCCGACGGTGATCTCCTTGCTGATCTGGTCGCGGACGTCGTCGTAACCGCCGACCTGCTCCTCTTCGATGTGGATGTTCGGATAGAGCTTGTTGAACTCCTCGATGTAGATGACGAGGACGTCATGGAGGTTGGAGCCCATCGTGTGATAGAACTTGATGGTGACCTCGCTTCCGTCATAACCGCCCTCAGGGACTTCGAAGTTCGGTTTTGCCTTTGAGCCCGAGCAGCTTGCAAAGGCGGCGACTGACATGATGATCGCGAGAATGAACGCGAGAAGTCTGATCTTTTTCATTGCTAACCTCTTTGCAGTGAGAATTTTATCCTTTGATTCCGCTGCGGCTTACACCCTTCATGATGTACTTGCGCAGGAAAATGAAGACGAGAAAGAGCGGGAGGGACACCATCGCGACTGCCGCCATCTGGGCCGGGTAGTCGGTGGTTCCGTCTGAGTAGGTCAGGTTGACGCTTCTCAGACCGTTTGTGATGAGCTTGTGGGCTTCGTCGTTGGCGACGAGTCGCGGCCAGATGTAGGAGTTCCAGGCGCCCATCATCTTCAGTATCGTGATCGATATCAGCGTCGGAAGCGAGAGCGGCACCATTACCTTGCAGAGATATTTGAAATCGCTCGTGCCGTCGACCTTTGCCGCCAGATAGAGCTCGTTTGGTATCTGCAGGAAATTCTGGCGGAGCAGATAGATGTAGAAGACGCTGACGAGGAAGGGAACGATCAGGACGCGGTAGGTGTGCATCCAGTCGAGCTGGTTGACGGTGATGTAGTTCGTGATCGTGAAGAGCTCGCCGGGGATCATCATCGTCGCCAGAAGGCCGGCGAAGAGAATGTTCTTGCCCTTGAACTCAAGCCTCGCAAAGGCAAACGCCGTGAGGACGGTGATCACGAGCGAGAGAAGAGTCGAAACTACGCCGACTATCATCGTATTGATGAAGAGCCTTCCCAGATTGCCCGATTCGAAAGCGCGGGCGTAGTTCGAGAAGAGTATCTCGCGGGGGAAGAAGGTCGGGGTGCTGAGCTCGTACTCGGCGCGGCTCTTGAGGGATGAGATGATCATCCAGTAGAAGGGGAAGAGCACCGAGATCGCGACGGTGATCAGGAAAGCGTAGAGAATTATTTTTACCAGAGTCCCGGTGATCTTCTGCCTTGTCGAGGTGATGCCGATCTCGGTCTTTATCCTGTCTTTTGCCATTTCGCTCACCTCTCAGTAGTGGACGCGCTTCTTGCTCACGTAGAGGTTGAGAAGCGTAACGAGAAGGATTATGACGAAGAGGATGAGCGCCGCGGCGCTGGCGCGTCCCTGGGCATCGTTCTCAAGCGAGTCGTATATGAATCCGACCATCGTGTTTAGACGCCGGTCGGCGCCGACCGGTCCCATCGTCTTGTCGAATATACCGACGATCGACGAGTATTCCTTAAAACCTCCGATAAAGCCGGTGATGACGACGTAGGCGATCATCGGGGAAAGGAGCGGCACCGTGATCCTCGTGAAGATCCTGGCCCTCGAGGTCCCGTCGACTCTGGCTGCGTCATAATACTGCTTGTTAACGCTCTGGAGACCGCCGAGCAGGATGAGGATCTTGAAGGGAAGCGCGTTCCAGACGATGTAGATCACCATGACGGTGATGTTCGCCCAGTATGTCGATCCGGCGTTGATCCAGTTGACCGGACGTCCGCCGAAAAACTCGATGACGTTGTTGATAATCCCCGACGTGACTATAAGGTTCTGGCTGTCTGACAGATCCTGTGTGACGATGTTGCCGACGATGTTGAACATCGCGGCGAAGACCATGCCTATCGCGATCGAGTTCGTCACATAAGGGAGGAAGAATATCGTCTGAAGCGTCCTGTTGAGGAACTTTATCGAGTTGAGACAGACAGATATGAGAAGCGCGAGGAAGGTGGAGATCGGTACGGTCAGCACTGTAAGGAGCATCGTAGTGCCGAGACATTCGAGAAAGCGCCGGTATTTTAATACCTTGATGAAGTTCTGGATGCCGAATTTAAAGGTCGCGCCGCCCTGCTCGCTCATAAGTCCGTAGCCGTCGAGGAAGGCCATCCTCAGAGTATTGAATATCGGCCAGACGGTAAAGATCGCGAGGAGAAACAGCGCCGGGGCAAGGTAGAGCCATGCCTTCCACTGCTTGTTTCCGTAAACCATGATTGAATTCCTTTCTGCCGTTTGACGAAAGGCGGTTTACAGTTCGCTAAGATCCGCGCGGATCCTGACTTCGCTGTCTTTCTCGAAGAGGAATACCTTCTTAGGTTTGAGATCGAATCTGACGGTCCCCGAAGTCGGGACGGAGGCGTCGGAGTTGATGATCGATCTGACGACCGGGTTCACCGAAGCTTCGTTCTTTGAAACAACGCTCATGTCGCGGCCCATGACCTCGATCGACTCAAGCTCGCAGCCGAGCCTTCCTTCCGCAGAGGGGATGAAGCCTTCGGGACGGATTCCGACCCAGACGTCGCGGTCGGCCTCGCCGCTGACCGAAAAGAGCCTGTCTTCGCCGATGCATAGCTTTTCGCCCTCGATCCTGCCATTGAAAACGTTGATCGGGGGGGTTCCCAGGAATTTCGCTACGAAGAGGTTTACCGGGTCGTCGTAGACAGACTGAGGGGCGCCGGTCTGCTGGACGGTGCCGGCCTTCATGACGACGATCTCGTCGGAGATCGACATCGCCTCCTCCTGGTCGTGGGTGACAAAGATGGTGGTGATCCCTGTCTCACGCTGGATGCGTCTGATCTCCTCCCGGGTCTGAAGTCTCAGCCTGGCGTCAAGGTTCGAGAGCGGCTCGTCGAGGAGCAGCACGCGAGGCATCTTTACGAGGGCGCGGGCGATCGCGACGCGCTGCTGCTGGCCGCCCGAGAGCTCGCTCGGCTTGCGGTCAAGAAGCTCGTCCAGCTGAACGAGCTTTGCGGCTTCGACCGTTCTCTTCAGCATCTCGTCCTTTGAAAGCTTTGCGGCTCCCTTGAGGTTCTGGAGCGGGAAGAGGATGTTCTGCTTAACCGTCATGTGGGGATAGAGCGCGTAGTTCTGGAACACGAGACCGACGCCTCTGTTCTCGGGGGAGAGATCGGTGACGTCGTCGTCCCCGAAGAAGATCTTTCCGCCCGACGGCTTTTCAAGACCGCAGATCATGTAGAGCGTCGTGCTCTTTCCGCAGCCCGAGGGGCCGAGAAGTCCGATCAGCTTGCCGTCGGGGATCTCAAAGGTGAAATCGCTGACGGCGACCACGTCCTTCTTCTCGTTCTTGTTGCGGCTGGGAAAGATTTTCGTGAGGTTCTGGAGAATGACTTTCATAGCTGCTCCTTGGTTTATTTGATTTTGATAATAATCTGTTGTTCAGAAGGGGTGAAACGACGGGGAGGATCAGTAAAGAGGAGTTCTGCTCTCGCGTTCCTCTTCCTCTTTCTTCAGGAATTCTTCCTTTTCCTCAGCTGAGGCGAATATCTTCTGGCTCTGGTAGTCGACGGCGCAGGTGTCGGCAAGCAGATCGTGGATCAGCTGGTTGTTGCGCGTGACCGCCAGCAGAACTATCTGAAGAATGCCGATGCCGCCGAGGATGAGCATCCCGAAACTGCCGAGCGTTCCGAAGTAGATCATGATGACGAGAAGCACCGGGACCATTGTTTCGAAGGTGTATTTGCCGAGGATAGCCCTTATGAAGAGCTGGACCGGTCTGATCCTTACGCAGTCTGGCCTGACGACAGCTATCGAGAATATCTTCTTTCCGACAGTCATTCCGTTCTTAAACAGAAGCGGAACTCCGAATTCGAGGATCATATGCGACAGAAACAGCGAGATCGAAGCGTTGAAGAGTACAAGGTTCAGGATGGTGTTGTAGACCTCGGTGGCCTCTCTGTCTTCTCCTAGAGCCTCGTTGGCGGCTTCGTAGACCGCCTTCTCCTCATCCGAGAGAAGCTCGTAATCCGACGCGGAGATCCCGAAATCCACCGAGTACTCTTCCTCGTAGGACCGGTATATCTCTTCGAGCCTCTCTGTATAACCGTCAAATCCGGTTATCAGCTGAAGGAGAGAACCGATTCCTACCGAGAGCGTCGCGAGCAGTATGAGATCGAGTATGAGCGCCGTCAGTCTTTTAATGAGCGGGGCCTTCTGAATATCATACATCGTAATACCCTTTGTAATTTATGCTGTATTTATGGCCCGGGAAGAGGCGGTTGTAGGTGTCGATGAAAAAGTCGTCTGTCATCGAGGCTATGAAATCCACGACGATCTGATCGGGATCCGATTCCTCGTAAGGACTCCGTCTTCTGTAGTAGGAGCGGTTGATGTAGTCGATGTGGTGTGTATAGACCGGAGAGGAGCGGTCGCCCCGCTTTAGGTCGTCGAGAAACCTGTCGTAAAGGTCGGCCATCATCGGCTTTATGTTCTCGTCGAGGCCGGCGGCGGCTGTGGCGGGGTGGTATATTTTTTTGTAGTTCTCCCTGACGACGGCGATCATCGCGTCGAAATGCTTTCTGTCCATCTTTATGTAGGGCATTCCGTAGCTGTTTTCGATGATGTTGATCTCAAGGTTGTTTATCAGCTCGGCGTTGATCGATCCGATCGGGGTCTTTTCAAAGGCCGATTCAGACAGGAATCCCGCGCGGCCGGCGTCCTGTCTGTCCTTGCCGATATAGGCGATGATGTCGGCAAATCGCACGACGCAGCCCTCGAGGGTCGACGGAATCAGCTTTGAGACGTTCGATTTGTCCTCGATGCAGCTCTTTATCAGAGCGTCGAAATCCTCGAAGTTGTCAAGAGATGACGGATGCAGTTCGTCGTAGGCGAGTTCGCCGTTGTGGCAGGCGATGCCGATGAGGGTCTGCAGACTCATGTTGTACTGGAAGATCCCGTCGAGCACCCTGACCGAGTGTATGTTGTGCAGGAAGTGCTTCCCGCAGTGTTCGTACCAGAGCTCGTCAAGGTATTTCTCGCCAGAGTGGGCAAAGGGCGGATGGCCGATGTCATGCCCGAGAGATATCGCCTCGATTAGATTCAGATTCAGATTCAGAGCCGCGCCGATCGTCCTCGCGATCCTCGACACAAGCTGCACGTGGAGTCCGCGGCGGGAGATGTCGTCATTGCGGTAAAGGGGGAAGACCTGCGTCTTGTCGGTATATCTGTTGTAAAATGGGCAGTAGAGTATCTTGTCGGTGTCCTGGACGAAGGTCGAGCGGAGAAGAGCCGGCTTGACTCTTGTGGAGGGATACCGACGGATCGCGGTCGATTCGTCGAAGGAGAAATCGGTATATGTGCCGTCGGCCTTCTCGCGCTTCATTCTGGCGACGAGTCCGGGGCTCAGCAGTTCATAGTCTGGCATTGATGGTTTCCTTGAAAAAACAGTTGTGACAGGGCGTAAAGGAGCCGACCTCTTTCGGAGGCCGCCGGTTCAGGAATAGAATATCTCTTCTTCGTGGATCGGGTCGGACTGCGGGGATGCATCTTCTTCTCCGGAGCAAGTATTTTCCGGGATGTCGGCGTCATATTCGGTCTCGGTCCCGTCGTCGTCATAGAGAGATCCGTCCTCCGTGACCGTCTCAGGCGAGGGAAGCCTTGATGAAACAAAGCATACGAATGAGACGAGGCAGAGGATGAGGATCGGAAGCGGAAGGGTGTTCAGCCGGTCTTTCTGAAGCAGGACAAAAGAGAAGACCACAGGGACAGCGGAGGCAGATGCCGCTGCTGAAGGAAGCTTTTTTATGAGAAGAATGGCTGCTGCGGCCGTAAAGATCAGGATAACAAGACTCAAAATGGCGCAGAGCGGAAAATCATCCTCCGAAAGCGAAGTCAGAAAATGATTCTTCATGACTTCCGGGGCGGTCTGTCTCTGAATGAGATAGTTCATATCCCTGGCGGCGTCGAGCCCGCGGTTTTTAAAGGACATATATATCATCCTGACGAATTCGGGAACAGCCTTGACCTTGGGGAGAACAGTGAGCGATCCCTCGTCAAGCTCTTTTATCATCAGACGTACGGAATACTCGCGGTATTCAAAAATGTTGCAGATCGCCGAGATGATCAGAGCCGAGGATGATGTGAGCACCCCCGCGGTCAGGAGAGACCGGGTCCCCCGCTTTCTGTCGTATGCCGCGCAGAGAGCGATAAATCCGCCGAGCGCGCAGATGACGAAAAGCATGATGACCATCGGGCGTTTCGTCAAAAGCCCGTAATCATAGAGCTGGAGAACGAACGCGAGCGTCAGCGATGTTAACCATACCGATACAGCGGGCCACTTCTTAAAGACGATACCGGCAAGAGCCGAGATCGAGAGCATAAAGGCGATCCTGATATAGTCTCTGTTGAAGTGTGACTTTTCTATGAACTGGGAAAGCTTTGATTCCGTCTCCAGCAGTTCCTCGTCCGGCTTGAATTTCGTATAGGTCGGAATCAGATATATCATTATCAGGACCGCAAGCAGTATCAGCAGTCCGGCCGCGAAGCCTTTCAGATATTTCATATCCGGTTCGTCCTTTCTGATAAAATAATGTCCTTTATTTGCCGAGAGATGTTTTAAGTGACAGACGTTGCGGAGGCGGAAGCCCGGCCCCTGACGGTAGTCAGCGTCGGTTTTATTTGATCTGCAGTCTGCGGAAGGCGGTATCACCCGGGGCATCGCCCCGTCTGTAAGCAGCGATCACTCTGTCGGTCTCTGCGGGCGTTTCGGTCGAAAAGATGAAGACCTGCCCCCGGACTCTGTATTCACGCAGCTGTTTCTGACGGTCAGCCATCCAGACCGGAGCCGAATTGAATATCAGCGATCTGTGCCTGAAGATCCTGAAGACAGGGAATGAGACTCCCCTCCGGTCGGTCAGTGCGTTAGAGCCTTTTTGGCAGCCTTCGCAGCTCCCGCACTCTTTTCCGGCGCATTTTTCGGTGATCATCAGCGGGATCCTGCCGTATATTATCACCCACGACGGCCCTCCGATATCCCGGATCCTCGGTAGCGTCAGCTCGGGTGAGAGGATATAATCCGAAAAGCCGAGAGACTGTACGAAAGCGGCGCTTCCGCTGTTGCAGATGTTGAGCATATGTCCGCCGCGGATCTTCAGCCCCGAATCCCTGGCGAGGGGAAGATGGCCTGAATTGAAGACAAGCAGGTCGGTAGCTCCTAGCGATGCCGCTTTTTTCAGCATCGATCTCACCTCGGTCTCTTCGCTGTCAAAGATAACCGGCGGAAGCATCACTCCCGCGGGAGCATTTCCCGACAGGGCGGCTTTTTCATACTGTTCGAGAGGAATAAAGCAAAGATCGAAAAACTCCCGGACCGCTGTCGTATACTGGGAAGCGGAAAAGAGCAGAGCCCGCCTTCCCGAAACAGCGCCTTCCGGATCGGCAGCCGGCTTTCGGAAGGAGGAGGGAAGCGGAGCGCTAAGCGGCCCGCGGTGCATACCGACAGGTTCTCTGACCGACGTAGCGTCGTACGGATAGAGAGGCCCGGATACGGCGGCGTCCTTCTGAGTGTCGGTCCTGATCCCAAGCATCGAATGCGAGATCTTCCGGGTAAAATATCCGTCGGTAAAGCCGCTCCTCGAAAAGACCTTCTCCAGATACTCCATCTCTTCGGGCGTCGCGCTCCGTCTCTCGTCAAGAAGCCGTCTCCAGACAGAGAGCACATCGGCGACGTATGCCGGGGACTTCATTCTGCCCTCGATCTTAAGAGAGGCGACGCCCGAGTCGATAAGCTCGGGGACATGTCCGGCAAGGCAGAGATCCTTGAGACTGAGAGGATAGGCGGTCTTACCTTTGACCCGGTAGGGAAGCCTGCAGGGCTGCGCGCATTCGCCTCGGTTGCCCGATCTTCCGCCGACCATCGACGAGAAGAGGCACTGTCCCGAATGGCAGACACAGAGGGCTCCGTGAATGAAGATCTCGGCTTCTATATCAGGGACCTTTTGTGTGAAGGATCTTATGTCGGAAAGGCTGAGTTCCCTTGCCAGAACGGCGCGGGTGACGCCGAGAGCCTTGAGGGCATCGGCGGCTCCCGAGGAATGTACCGACATCTGCGTCGAGGCGTGCAGCGGAACGTCGGGCATGTGATCGCGGAGAAGCCCGGCGGCTCCGGTGTCGGTGACTATGAAGCCGTCGCAGCCGGCTTCTCTCGCCTCGGCGGCAGTCTTTAGGAAATCCCCGCATTCGCGGTCGTAGACGAGGGTGTTAAGAGTCACATATACTCTGACTCCGCGGCTGTGAGCGAGGGCGATGCATTCCGCAAGCTCACCGGCAGTAAAATTCGTCGCGCCGTTTCTCGCGTTGAAGACCTTCGCGCCGAGATATACCGCGTCGGCGCCGGCAGAGACGGCCGCGCGCAGCGCGGCGGGGGAGCCGGCCGGGGCGAGAAGTTCGGGAAGCCTTTTAGCGTTTGTGTCTGACATTGTCGTCGAAATCGGCTGCAGTGAGCTTTATGAGCAGTGAGATGTCGTCGGGATACTTCCCGTCGGCGGCCCTGCAGCGTTTTATCGCTCCGCACTTTCTGCAGCGGTGTATTATCACGAATCCCTTTTTCGGATCTGTGACCGCCTTGACAGGCTCAAGCTCCCCGCCGCATTCCGAAGCGCGGTCGCCGGGATTGACGTCAAGATGGACCGACCAGAGACAAAAGGGGCAGTGATTTCTTGAAGAGTATCCGAGAGGCGGTACCGGTCTGCCGCAGTGGACGCAGACAAAGCCGCTGTCGTTCTTTACGAACCTGCGCTCGCCGGCGTCGGTCCCGCATGCCGGTTCTCCGGGGACCGGCCGCATTATCTGCCGGCGGGAGGTGTCAGGAGCTGCTTCCCGCCCATGTAGGGTTGAAGCACGCCGGGTATCGTAACGGTGCCGTCCTCCTGAAGATGGTTTTCAAGGAAAGCGATGAGCATTCTCGGAGGCGCGACGACGGTGTTGTTGAGGGTGTGAGGCAGATACATCTTTCCGTCAGCGCCCTTCACGCGCATCTTGAGCCTTCTCGCCTGAGCGTCGCCGAGATTCGAGCAGGAGCAGACCTCGAAATATTTCTTCTGACGGGGAGACCAGGCCTCGATATCGCAGGACTTGACCTTGAGATCGGCCAGATCTCCAGAGCAGCATTCGAGCTGACGGACCGGGATCTCGAGGGAGCGGAAGAGCTCGACCGAGAGTCTCCACATCTTTTCATACCATTCCATGCTGTCCTCGGGTCTGCAGACGACTATCATCTCCTGCTTTTCGAACTGATGGATGCGGTAAACGCCTCTTTCCTCGATGCCGTGGGCGCCCTTTTCCTTGCGGAAGCATGGAGAATAGCTGGTGAGCGTCTGGGGAAGCGAGGACTCGGGGATGATCTGGTCGATGAATCTGCCGATCATCGAGTGCTCTGAGGTCCCGATGAGATAGAGATCCTCGCCCTCGATCTTGTACATCATGGCGTCCATATCGGTCTGGCTCATGACGCCTTCGACAACGTTTCCGTGGATCATGAAGGGAGGAATGCAGTAGGTGAAGCCCTTGTCGATCATGAAATCTCGGGCATAGGCGAGAACGGCTGAATGCAGTCTGGCCACGTCTCCGAGGAGATAATAGAATCCGTTTCCGGAAACTCTTCCCGCCGCGTCCATGTCGATGCCGCCTAGTTTCTCCATTATATCGGTGTGGTAGGGGATATCAAAGTCGGGGACGTCCGGCGTGCCGAAGCGGCAGACCTCGACGTTCTCGCTGTCGTCCTTTCCGATCGGGACGGAGGGATCGATGATGTTCGGGATCTGAAGCAGTATCTTTCTGATCTTCTCAAGATATACCGGCTCCTTCGCTTCAAGCTCGGTAAGGGTGACGGCCGATTCGGCTACCTGCTGTTTGACGGCGGCGGCCTCCTCCCGTTTTCCCTGCGCCATGAGCGCGCCGATCTGCTTCGAGAGCCTGTTCTTGAGGGCGCGAAGCTCGGATGCCTGGGTGATTATCTTCCGGCAGTCGCTGTCGAGAGAGATGACCTCGTCGACGAGCGGGAGCTTCCAGTCCTGGAATTTATTTCTGATGTTCTTTTTTACGATCTCGGGGTTTTCTCTGACAAATTTGATGTCAAGCATTTTCTTTTTCTATATCCTTTCGATGATGTATTTCGGTGATTGCGCCGGCAGGTAAAGGGATCCGACGTCTTTGCCGGCCCGGCGGTCAGAATCTCGTGAGTAAATGGAGCGGATCAGGCGGAGGGCGGCTTTCTCATTGAGAGAAGCTTTTCGTGTTTTTCCCGGGCGAGCCTGAAGAAATCTCTCGCCGACAGCCCGTCGTATATGTCGTGAGTGTGTTTCCCGGGCTTGGATTTCGAGGTCAGCTCGTATGTCATGATCCCGGTGTAGTTTTCACGGTCAAGCCGGTCGGCGATCCCCTGCCAGTCGGCAAGTCCGTCGAAGGGCATGAGGTGGGAGTCGTCAAGCCAGGTGACGACATTCGGGTCAGTCTGCCTCAGATTGTCGTTTATGTGAGTGTATATCAGCCTTCCTTCGAACATCGCGGGAACGTCGGCAGACGCGTTGTAGCACATCTCGTGGCCGGTGTCCCAGCAGAAGCCGAGGGAGGAGAAGGAGGAGAGCTCGTCGCGGATCATGAGAAGATACTCGATCCCCTCGACGTTCTCGACGGCGACCTTTACTCCGCATCTTTCGGCCTCGGCGAGGATCCTCGCGAAGCGTTCGATCCCGATGCCGTTCGGTGTGTGCCTGTCCATTCCGATGATCGGGTGGGCGACCATTACCGGCACCCCGTTCTCGGCACAGCCGCGCAGGCATCTGATCTGTTCGTCGGCGACCGAGTCTCCCTCTGTACCTTCCTCCCAGAGCTTGTGAACCTTTCCGAAGGGAGCGTGTATCGACGAATAGATGAGGCCGCACTCCTTTCCGAGTTTGGCAGATGCCGCGACGTCGTAGTTGTCCGACCACCCGGTGAAAAACGAGTCGAAGCCGGCTTCTGCGATGAGGGGTATCGACTGAGAATCGGGTATCCCGTATCCGGCCCCGGTAGATATGCCGGACAGATATTTCTTCATTCTGTTTTTCTTCCGTCCTTTCTGAAATCCTGAAGCGATGCATGGCGCCCGTGATCCCGAAAATGATCCTTGTCCGGGGACACCGGCAGCCCGTCAGTCTTTTCAGTCTTTTATTGAATTAGTATAAAGCATAAATAATAATTAGATGTGAACAAAAAAAAAGAGTTTTGTTAAATAAAAAAAGGCATTTGAAATATCATAAAAAAATGGCCCCGGGATTACAGGCACATAACGTTTGGTATTGACTATTGCGGGTTTTAGTGGTAAAATAAAAACGTCTTCGGAAAGACAAAGGGCGGCAGCGTCCGCCGGCATCCGGGTCGTATAATTCTTTCGGTGAAGGGGGAAAAGCAGGTGAATGACGACGCTCAGTCCCGCATGATCCGCCGGCACCGTGACCGACGGCTGTCTTTAGGCATCCCGGTCGTCATTTCCTTCCTGATGGCGCTCGCCGTCGCCTCTCTGATCTTTTATTTTTCCTCAAGGCCCGCCGACGCCTCAAACTCCGACAGCGGACGGATGATCGTCTTCATCGCGCGTATCTTCGGGTACGATGTCGGTTCGATGCCTGAAGCCGAAAGGATCCTTTTTTTACATAAATACAACCATGCCGTCAGGAAGGCGGCGCATTTTTCCGAATTCGCCGCTCTCGGCTTCCTTGTAATGCATTTTCTCGATCTTTCCGCAGACGCGTCGTCGCTTTATGTCGGTTTCGGATTTCTTCGCAGACTGACGGGGGCAGGGGACCGGCAGACATATTTCAGAGTCATTTTTTCTCCGCGGCCGGTCGTTATCGCAGTCTGCTTTTCTGTTCTTTACGCGCTGTCGGACGAGATCCACCAGATCTTCATTGACGGAAGGGCTTTCGGTCTTGCGGACATCCTCATCGATTCCGCGGGTGCCGTCGTCGGGATTGCGGTCTGTATCCTGTTCCGGACTGCCGCGGTCGGCGCGAGAAAGAAAAAGGAAAAGCAGACAGGCACAGGCGGATAGGATCCGGCCTCGCTCAGGTATTGTTCAGTAATGAAAGGGAGGGCAGAATTCATGTCCTTAAAATTCACCGCCGCGATGATCGCGGCAAAACTCGCGCGTTCCGCACTGAGACTGCTCGGCAGGGACGGAAGCTGTACGCCCGGAAGGATAGCGCTGAAGATCTGTCCCGATTTTATGGCGGGTCTGAAGCTTCCGGAAAAAGTGCTCTGCGTCACCGGGACCAACGGAAAGACTACGACGAGCAACCTTGCCGCCGGAATGCTGAGATCGATGGGCTATTCCGTCACAAACAACAGCGCCGGCTCGAACATCCAGGCCGGAGTCGCCACCGCGCTGCTTGCCGATTCCACACTGTCAGGCAGGGCGAAGAAACAGATCGCCGTTCTCGAGGTGGACGAGAGAAGCTCACTTCTGGTCTATAAATACATTACACCCGACATCCTGCTCTGCAATAATCTCATGCGTGATTCGCTGAAGCGGAACGCGCACACCGATTTCATCTCTTACATCCTGAATACCGCTCTTCCGTCGTCGACCAGAGTCATACTCAACGCTGACGACTTTATTTGTTCGTCGCTGTTTCCCGACAACACCGACAGGACATATTTCGGCGTTTCCGCCGAGATACCCGAAAGGTCGGCTACCCCCAGGGACATCGTATACTGCCCAGACTGCGGAGGGAGACTTACCGCCGATTACCTGAGATACGATCACATAGGAAGGATCCGCTGCCCGAATTGCGGAAAAGCTTCTCCCGAACCTGATTTCTGCGTGACATCGGTCGACCGAAAAGGCGGGAGCTTCACGATCACTTCGGGAGGATCTGAGAGAAGTTACCGGCTGCTCAACGGGAACCTCGTAAATATTTACAATTTCTGCGGAGCCGTGGCACTTCTGACCGAAGCCGGGTTCGATCCCGACAGGATCACGGAAGCCTTTGACGGGCAGAAGATCGTGGCGTCAAGGTTCAACAGCACAAGATCGGGCAGACTGAATATCACGCTCCAGCTCGCCAAGGGACAGAATCCCGGAGCCTGTTCAAGATCATATTCATACGTCGCGGCGCGTCCCGAGAAGAACAAATGCCTTCTGATCATGACCGACGACAAGAACGACAATCATAAAAACTCCGAAAGCGTCTGCTGGATCTACGACACCGATTTCTCGGCACTGAAGGATCCTTCGATCTCTCAGATCATCTTCGCGGGCAAAAGGTGCAGAGACCAGCGCCTCAGGGCTTTGATGGCCGGCATCGACCGCTCAAAGATCCTTATCTGTGACGATCTGTTTGAGGGCGCCGCGCTGATCGACACCGAAATATACACCGACATTTTTATCCTTAACGACCCGTATATCCTTGCGGAAGCCGGCAAGATCAGGGATTATCTGGTGAAAAAGGGAAAGGAGAGCGGCACAAAATGAAGATCGAGGTCCTCTTCGGGGAGGTCTGCAATCAGTTTGGCGACCCCCAGAACGCGGTTTATCTCAAGCTCGCCTGCCCGTCCGCGGAATTCATATACACCCCTCTTGACGGGGAACCGTTTTTTGTATCGGGCAAGCCGGATATGATCCTTATCGGATCGATGAGCGAGAGGACGCAGCGCGCCGTTATCGCGAAGCTTATGCCCCACAGAGACAGGATCGCAGAACTGATCGATGCCGGGACGGTCTTCCTGGCGACCGGGAACGCCTGCGAGGTGTTCTGCAAAAAAATCAATTATGTTACCGAAAAGATCACCGCGGAAGGCCTGGGGCTCTTCGACTTTACCGTCGAGACCGACTGGTTCAAGCGGGTCAACGGGAAGGTGATCGGGACGGCAGCGGGGTATACCGTCACAGGCTTCAGGTCTCAGTTTTCGAGGATCTCAGGAGACAATTCCGCTTCGTTTTTCCTTGAGGTCGAACGCGGATTCGGCCTTGACAAAGACAGCAGGTATGAAGGTTTCAGACGTAATAATTTCATCGGAACGCAGCTGCTCGGCCCGATCCTGCCGCTGAACCCCGACTTCTGCGGCTATCTCGTCTCGCTTGCGGGCGGAGGAGAAGTGGACAGGGAAGCCTCCTTCTACGCCGAGGCGAAAGAAGCCTATGACAGAAGGGTGGCGGAGTTCAGGGATCCGTCGACCGTATTCTGATCTTTTCGAGCTGCTTTGCAGGATTGCGAGAGATTCTTCTTTTCAAACAACTGAGAAAAAAACAGGATTGCTTCCGGCTTGAGCCCCGGGTGAGAAATCCTGTTTTTTTGCTGATCTGATCAGAAAATGTAATATATTTCAATTGTATTTATCGATGTTTTCCGGTATGTGAAGAGCATCCTGAAAAGAAAGGGTTTACTATGAGCTGTCAGCCTCAATCCGTTGGTCCTGAATAGGGGACAGCGGATCTTTCGGGCAACTCGGGAATGATCATTATTCCCAGTTCAAAATAGGTGTATCCTTCCGTGTCCTTCGTACCGCTGGTTCCCGGCTTCATTATTTCATGCTTGTTTTCAAGGAAATTCCCCGAGCCGACGTAATGAGTGCCGGTATAGATATCCTCGGTATCATTCTTGCAGAAAAAGAGAGTGCAGTCTCCGGCTTCGGTTTCGTCGTATGTGACATCGACCCAGAACCAGCCGTAGCCCTCAAGCTTTATCAGGTTCCATTCGTGAGTGAGGTTGTATACGCAGACGCTCTCGATCCCGAGGAGATTCATCATGATCTGGAATGTTTTCGAGTAACCGTCGCAGACGCAGCCGCTGCCTTCTGCGAATCCGGCGACCGAGTGAGCGTCGGTGTCGTTTTCAAGATCGGCGTCTGTCTTGTAATCGATCCGTTTTATGATCGACCGGTGTACCGACAGCGCCTTCCCGTATTCCGTAGAGAAACTTTCTGCTTCAAGCAGCATCTCGTTGATGACAATATCGATGCCCATGTTCATCGCGGCCCTTTCCTCGGGATCCGCGTATTTTTCTATGCACAAGACGGGGAATATCACACCGTCGACCGATGACATCGTGTAGCATATCGAGCTGTCCGAAAGCCAGTAGTAGACGGGATTGTCGAGCTGAAAAAGGCTGTATGTTTCAAAGGCCTCCTCGGTCGTCAAACCCTCCGCGATTATCTCTCCCGCAACACGCAGGCCGCTGTTCTTCAGGCCGGCGACTTCGGATTCGTAAAAATCCCTGTTCGTCCGGCACATCAGATCATAGCCGGCGGTCGCGCTGCTTCCGTGGAATCTTTCGCATACGCCGCGCAGCCGGTCATAGAATTCTTTTCTGCGTTCAGGATGCGAGAGCCCCGACAGATAATCATAACCGAAATCCCATGAAGCCTTCCTTATGAATAGAAGCAGGGGTTCGTCGGGATCGGTCTCTTCTTCGGTGACCGGGGAAGGATCCGGCTCCTGCGTGACCGAGAGGAGTCCTTCGATATCTGAAATAATACCGCCTCCGATCCCGGACAGCAGGCCTTCACCTACAGAATGCGCGAACTTAAACACAGCGCAGCCCGGCATCGAAAACAGGACCGCGGCAGTCAGGAGAAGGGAAATCAAAAGTCTGAAATTTATTCTTTTGTTCATAATTTTCTTCATCTTCTTTTTCATTTTTCGGGCAGATCCACCCAAACCGGAAGTGCAACCGGCAGTACACAATAGTTTTATAATATTTTATCACATATCAAACCGCTCCGCAACAGTTTTTTGCGGTACGGATTATTCGCCCGATGACAAATTTGCTTATAATATTCACGTTTTTTTAAATAATTTAAATTTTACTGTTGACAAAAATAAAAAAAGTGATATAATATTGCAGTGCTTTGTGGCACGGGGGCAGTCCAATGCGGGGCTCACGTAAGAATGTCCCTATTATCCTTACAAACAGGAGGGGCTGGTAATGGATTACATTGCAGCTATGACAAAGGAGCAGCTCAAGAGTGAGATCCCGACAGTCAACGTCGGTGACAACGTCCGCGTCCACAACAGGATCAAGGAAGGCACTCGTGAGAGAATTCAGATGTTCGAGGGGACCGTCATCGCCAAGCGCAACGGCGGCATTTCCGAGACATTCACCGTAAGACGCGTTTCTTACGGAGTCGGCGTCGAAAAGACATTCCCGATCCATTCTCCCAACGTCGTCGCGGTCGACATCACAAGGTCGGGCGACGTCAGACGCTCAAAGCTCTACTACCTGCGCGACAGAGTAGGAAAAGCTTCCAAGGTCAAGGAGAAGATCTGACCGACATCGCATGGGTTACCGCGTCCCGTCGCGGCTGTCATTATATTGACTGCCGTCGCAATCGCGCGGAAAAGGGTTGTTAAATTGCTCGTTCCCCGAGTTTTTTAACAACCCTTTAACTTTTTTTCAGATTTGATTACCTTCGGAATCTCCCCGCCTGTCCGCTTCAATCAGTTCGGTAAGCGGCGAAGAGGGAATGACCAGTCTTTTTCCTTCAAATACTCCTTCGATATCGACGCTGTCGTGAACTACCGCGATCACGGTTTTGCCGGCAGTCTTCCGCTTGATTACGTCGGATACCAGCGAGATCGACGCGCTGTCGAGGCCGGCGAAGGGCTCGTCGAGAAGATAGAGGTCGGCGTCACGGAAGAGGGCTCTCGCGAGCCCGACTCTTATCTTCATTCCTCCCGAAAGCTCGGACGGATACATGCAGGGATCGTCGATCCCGAGTTCCGAAAGAAGCGCCTCGGCTTCGGCGCGCGGCTTTTCTGAGGAGGCGAGGAGAGTGTTCTCGGCGCAGTCGAGCCAGGGAAGCAGATTCCCGCCCTGAAAAGCGAATGAAGTCGATCCGGTAATGACTGAGCCCTCGTAATCCCGGTCTATGCCCGCGAGTATCGACAGCAGCGTGGTCTTTCCGGAGCCCGATGCGCCCGACAGAATATAGACGCGTCCGTCTTCAAATGAGAACGAAAGACTGTCGATTATCTTTTTTCCGCCGAAGCTTTTTGAAAGACCCTTTATCTCAGTCATTTTCCCGCCTCCCGCAATTCCGCTTCTTTGCCGCGCGGGAGCTTTTTTTGTTTTCGCTTTTTCGAAACCGCAGAGAGAGCGTATTCCATAAGCAGCGATATCAGAATGACGGCAAGTGTCCAGGCGAAGAGATCGACGGTCTCAAGATAGTTTTTCGCCTCCGAAAGATTCCTTCCGATGGAAACGGGTGTGAACGCCAGGACCTCGGCGGCGATACCGGCCTTCCAGGAGAGTCCGGCTCCGGTCGTCAGAGCGGGAAGAAAAAATGGGGCGACCGAAGGAATGTAGATATACTTAAGACGTGCCGCAGGGCTCATCCCGAAGGCGGGTATCAGCTTTCGGTGTTCCGGGGATATCCCGTACAGACCTGTCTTTACGTTCACGTAAACGATGGGGAAGACCATCAGAAAGGATATGAAGCTCGGCAGCATTCCTTTCCCGATCCAAAGCATCGCGATTATTATGAAGGAGGCGACAGGGACCGCGCGCACGACTGTCACAAGGGGGCCGAGTATGATGTCAAGGCCTCGGATCATATATACTAGTATACCGGCGGCGATCCCGGCCGCGGTTCCCGCAGCGGTGCCAAGAAGGATCCTGCCGAAGGAAAACAGTACAGTCTTCCAGAAAAGTGAACCGGATGCCAGTTCGCAAAGTCGCAAAAAAGTTTCGGCAGGACCGGGCAGAATAAGGCTCTGCCCTGTGATCAGCGCGGCGACTGCCCAGACGCCTGTCCAGAAGAGCAGCGCTGCCGCGGCAAGAAGTTTTCTTTTGTGCTTTTTTAAGAAACTCGTCATCTGTCAGAAAGAGACAACGCTTTGTAAAAACCCGAGAGATTGAAAATGGCCGCTTGAAGGATCGCTTATCCCTCAGGGGCGTAGAATACCGTCTCGTCCGGCAGCTTGCCTCCGACCGACTGGGGGATGATCTCATAGAGAGAGCTCCAGAATTTGTTCAGCGGTTCCGCCATATCCTTTCCCGAGATGAAGACGATGTTGCAGCGGGGAAGTGCGTTCTTCACAAGTCCTTCGCTGGCGGCGATGCCCGCTTCCACGATCAGCTTCGCGGCCGTGTCGGGATCGGAGGAGAGAAGCGAGATCGAGTCGGAATAGGATTTCAGGAAGGCGTCAAGGACCTGAGGATGCTCGGCGCAGAAAGCCGCTCCGGCGACAAGGCATCCCTGAACTAGGTCGGTCCCCATCGTCTTTTTCCATTCGGAGGAGACGTCGACCGCGACTCTCAGCGAGCTGTTCTTTGTGAGCGCGGCGGTCACCTTCGGCTCGGGTATCAGACCGATCGAGGCTGATCCCGTCGCAAGCGCTGTCGTGACCTCGTCAGGCGAGCTGCAGCTGTAGTCGATCTCGACCTTGTCTTCGATCCCCGCGGCCTTCAGAAGGGCTTTCAGGACGTATTCGGGGTTCGATCCCTGGCCCGGGACCGCGATCTTCTTTCCGACGAGATCGTTCAGCGACTTTACAGTATCGCCGTTTTCGACGATATAGAGGACTCCCAGGGTGTTTATCGCGACGACTCTGACCTTGCCCTCGGTCTTGTTGAAGAGCACCGCGGCAAGATTGGTCGGGACGGCGGCGATATCGACCGATCCGCTGATCATGAGCGGAGAGATGAGAGTCGCGTCGGCGTAGAAGTCGATCGATTTAATAAAGTCGGTCTTTCCGGCCTTGAAATCAGAGTAGAGGGGAGCGATGCCGAAGCCGGTCGTACCGTTGAGCACGGCGACCGACGCCTTGTAGTCGTCAGGGGCTGCCGTGATCTCCGCGGTCCCGGGAAGAGTCGTGTCGGCGGCTGTCGTGTCTCCGCCGATGCTTTTATCTGTGCAGGAAGCAAACGTAAGAGCGGCGAGCGAAAATATCAGTATGAACGCCAGGATACGTGTGAAAACGAGTGTTGAGGTTTTTTTCATGGTAAATCTCCTTTTTCGGTAAATCTTTTATACTGTGTCCAGCTTTTGTTGGTCTTTGACAAAGATCATGTTACCATCCCGAAGGATCACTCCGGCATCGGTCAGATGGTCAAGAGATCTGTAGAGAGAGGCTCTTCCGATATTCAGCAGCGAGGCCAGCGAACTCATGGGCATGTCGATCCTGACGACCCGGTCTTTTCCGGCGGAGTTGCGGAGAAAGAATGCAAGCTTTGAATCGGCGGAACCTGAGGTAACGCAGCTTATCCTCGACATCAGGAAAGCGATCCTGTCGGAGAGATATGAAAGATAATTCAGACTGAACCTCGAAAAAGAGGATGTTTCGGATATCGCTTCGGTAAACCCGGTCCCGATCATAAGAAAGACAGATCTTCCGGGAAATGACACGACTTCCGACGAAAACTCCGAACTTGTATAAAATGATGCGACTCCGACCGTGTCGGATTTTCTTACGTATCTCATGAGCGATGTCCTGTCGGAGCGGTCGGCATAGACCACGGCGCTTCCGTCGGTCAGGACCGCAAATCTCCTTCCGCCGTTCTCCATGCTGTCTGGAAGCGCTTCTCCCGATTCGAGCCTGACGGCGCGGGAATGAAGCTTCAAAAGACTCATTACGGTATCGAGGTCGCAGCCCTCGAAGAGGACGGAACAGGCGGCGGCTGACACCTGCTCTGTGTCTGGATTAATAAGTTTCATATTTCTTCCTTAAATCGGTCGTTAGTGTCTCATTTGAGACATATTATACATCGTTTCGAAAAAAAAGTCAACCCTGAAACGCAAAATCCGCAGTTTTTACAAAAACTGTCTCGCCTTTCTTTCCAGGGTTGTTGTCCCGCCGAAAGAGATCGCAGAGTGACAGAGAGGTTCAAAAAAACGGCAGACCGGGCCGGTAAACAGAAATCAGGTCGACCGTGATGGCGCCGATGCCGGTGTAATTTCAATTTTTTTTCATTATCACTGGACTTTTTTAAGGAAAAGTAATATAATATACTAAATATCTATTAAATGACACAGGATCCGGAGTGCAGATTCCGCACGGCCGGCGGCATAGCAGCGTCCGCCCGTTGATCCTCTTTCTAAGAAAGGACATATATTTCAATGACTCTTCTGATACTCGCAGCCGGAATGGGATCGAGATTCGGCGGACTGAAGCAGGTCCAGCCGGTCGGCCCGTCGGGCGAATTCATCATAGATTATTCCTGCCATGACGCGGTCAAGGCGGGATTTGACAGGATCGTTTTCGTAATCAAAAAGGAAAATCTGGAGGTCTTCAGGGACACCGTCGGAAAAAGGGTCGAGCCCTATGCAGAGGTGAAATACGTATTCCAGGATCCCGATGACCTGCCGTGCGGTTTCCGCCTTCCCGAGGGGAGAACAAAGCCCTGGGGCACCGGTCACGCCGTCCTTTCTGCCGAAAAAGTGATTGACGACAATTTTGCGACTGTCAACGCCGACGACTTCTACGGATTTGAGTCATTCAGACTCGTCTGCGATTATCTCAGGTCTTCGGATCCGAAGGCTCTTCCGGTCAGGGGCTGCATGGCGGGATATCTGCTGAACAATACCCTGACAGAGAACGGCTCGGTGTCAAGAGGAATATGCTCGACAGACAGTTCGGGCCGTCTCTCCTCGATCACCGAGAGGACGAAGATATTCCCCGACGGCGACGCCGCCTTCTTCGAAGAGGAAGGGAAGCGGTATCCGCTTCCCGGGGACTGCACCGTCTCGATGAACTTCTTCGGACTCACGCCCGCCTTTTTCTCATATTGCAGATCTGAATTTTCGCGCTTTCTCGGATCGATGAAAAATCCGCTGAAGGATGAGTTTTATCTGCCCTTCGCGGTCTCGTCGGCCATGAACGCGGGGCTTGCCACGGTGAGTGTCCTCCCGACTCCCGAGAGATGGTTCGGCGTGACATACGGAGCCGATCTTCCAAGGGTCAGATCGGCGATCGCCTCCCTGGTCGAGCGGGGAGTCTACAGGACCGACCTCTGGTCGGATCTCTGAGACGACTGAACAAGAAGGAAAAAGAAGGAAAAAGACATGGATATCATAAAGCTTGCGTCTTTTTTCAGGATCCCGTCCGCACCCGTCTCTTATAAGGAGAACCGGACCGGGCACATCAACAGCACCTACTTCATTACCTGCGCGGACGGCTCGCGGTATGTGCTGCAGAAGATCAATACCTCGGTCTTCAAGGACCCGGAAGGACTTATGAGGAACGCGGTAGCCGTCACTAGGCATATCGTCGAAAGGACCGAAAAGGCCGGCGGCGACACCTCAAGATGCACGCTGCGGTTTATTCCGGTCGACGGGCCGGAAGGAGACAGATACTGCCTTTCGGATGACGGCGGGACATGGCGGATGTACGCGATGATAGAAAATGCCTTTTCGCGTCAGTTGTCAGATTCGCCCGAGGAGTTCTGTGAAGTCGGACGTGCCTTCGGAAGATTTCAGAAGCTGCTTTCCGACTTTGACGCCTCAGGGCTCGTCGAGACCATCCCGAGATTCCACGATACGGCAAACAGATATGACAATCTGATGACCTCGATAAAGAAGGACGCCGCCGGAAGAGCCGGCAGCGTGCTTTCGGAGATCGAATTCGTAAAGGCGAGAAAGGATGTCTGCTCCTTTATCCTGAAGGGCATCCGCGACGGATCATTTCCACTCCGTGTCACCCACAACGACACGAAGCTCAACAACATCCTGCTTGACTCTGCCACCGGCAGGCCGGTATGCGTGATCGATCTCGACACCGTTATGCCGGGCTCGGTCCTCTATGATTTCGGTGATGCTATCAGATTCGGCGCCGCGACCGCTGCCGAGGACGAGACAGATCTTTCGCTGGTCGGTGTCGACACAAAGCTCTTCGACGCTTTCGTCAGGGGATTTATCGAAGGACTCGAGGGTTCGCTGACCGACGCCGAGATACGCGCCTTCCCCATGGGAGCGGTCGTCATCACCCTTGAGACCGGCATCAGATTCCTTACCGACTATCTCGACGGAGATGTTTATTTCCGTACGGAGTATCCTCAGCACAATCTCGACAGGGCCAGGAACCAGTTCGCGATCGTCGCCGATCTCGAGAGAAAAATGCCCGAGCTTGAGCGCATCGTCGCAGGCTATCTTAAATAATATCAACCGAAAGGGTCCCGCCAGATGAAAATACTTGTCACCGGAGGAGCCGGGTTCATCGGCTCTCATACCTGTGTCGAACTTCTGAATTCGGGCTATGAGATCGTCATCGCCGACAATTTCTCCAACAGCAAACCCGAGGTGCTGAACAGACTTACCGCTATAACGAGAAAGCCATTTGACTTCTGCGAGGCGGATATCCGCGACCGTGTCGCGATGGACGCGATCTTCGACAGATTCGATATCGGTGCGGTCATCCATTTCGCCGGACTGAAATCGGTCGGCGAGTCTGTCGAAAAACCGCTTGAATACTACAGTCACAACCTGAACGCGACCTTCACTCTCTGCGAATCGATGGAGAAGCACCGAGTGGGCTGTCTGATCTTTTCTTCATCGGCGACCGTTTACGGCTCACCCGATACCGCCCCGGTCAGAGAGGATTTTCCTCTCGGTCCGACAACGAACCCCTACGGCGAGACGAAGCTGATGCAGGAGCGCATCCTCCGGGATCTCGAGAGCGCCGGAGTGCTTGATTCGGTCTATCTCCTCAGATATTTCAATCCGATCGGAGCGCACGAATCGGGCCTTATCGGAGAGGACCCCAACGGGATCCCCAACAATCTGCTGCCTTACATCTCAAAAGTCTCGGTCGGAAAGCTCCCTTATCTCAGCGTATACGGAAACGACTATCCGACTCCCGACGGCTCGGGGATCAGGGACTACATCCATGTCGTCGATCTCGCTAGAGCGCACGTGGCGGCCCTGAGATGCGCATTGAAGAAAAAGGGGACGCATGTATACAACATCGGGACCGGCAGGGGATATTCTGTCTTTGAGATCATCGCGGCGTATGAAAAGGCGACCGGCCGGAAGGTCCCCTACGTCGTGACCGACAGACGCCCCGGAGACGTGGCGGTCTCCTACTCGGATCCCTCTCTGGCTGAGAAGGAACTTGGCTGGAAGGCCGAATACGGCATCGAAAGGATGTGCGTCGACGCCGACAGATGGCAGACGAAGAACCCTGACGGATACGAAACTATAAAAGACAAATTCTTCCAGTACTGAAAGGAATCCGAAAATGATACTCTCACTTGACGACAGATTCGCAAAGCCCTTTATCAACGACTATTTCTACGACACAACCACCGTCGATCTGAGAAAGGCGATCCGCATGCTTCGCACCGGGACCGGCGCCGGCTACACGATGCGAGGCTGGCTGACGCTCCCGGAGGACTACGACCGCGAGGAATACGCGAGGATCAAAGCCGCTGCGGCAAAGATCAGGAAGAACTGCGACGTCTTCATCGTCATCGGCATAGGAGGCTCATACCTCGGTTCCAGAGCCGTCACCGAGTTCATAAAATCGCCCAGATACAATCTTGTCGCCGACGGCCCGCAGGTCTTCTTCTCGGGCTGCAACATCAGCGGCTCGGATATGGAGCAGCTCGCCCGGATCTGCAAGGACAGAGAGGTCAGCATCAACGTGATCTCAAAATCAGGCACAACGACCGAGCCTGCGGTCGCCTTCCGCTTCTTCAGGAACCTGCTGCTTGAAAAATACGGCAGCAAAGCCATAAAGGATCACATCTTTGTAACAACCGACAGATACAAAGGCACGCTCAAGAACTTCTCGACCGAAGAGGGATATGAGACCTTCGTAGTCCCCGACGACGTCGGCGGCAGATTCTCGGTGCTGACGGCGGTAGGTCTGCTCCCGCTAGCGGTCGCCGGAGTCGACACCGACGCGCTCCTCGCGGGCGCCGGACAGGCGATGTCCGACCTCGATACCGACATCATGTCCCCCGAGTCGAATCCCGCATATTACTACGCTCTTATCAGGAACGCCCTCTACCGGATCGGAAAATCGACCGAGATACTTGTCGGCTACGAGCCCTACCTCTTCATGTTCAACGAATGGTGGAAGCAGCTCTTCGGCGAGAGCGAGGGCAAGGGCGGATCCGGCCTCTATCCGGCTTCGGTGATCAACTCCACCGACCTGCATTCCCTCGGGCAGTACATACAGGCCGGAAAGCGGATGATATTTGAGACGATCGTCAACATTAACTCGTCCGACAGCGACCTCGAGGTCCCTTATGACGAAGCCAACATTGACGGCCTCAACTTCCTCGCCGGAAAGAAGCTCTTCGATCTCAACGCGACGGCGATGAAGGCGACTGTGCTCGCGCATTACGACGGAGGCGTCCCCAACGTTATCCTGAACCTCAAGGACCGCACCGAGTATTCGGTCGGCTACCTGATCTACTTCTTCGAGCTTGCCTGCGCCGTATCGGGATACACTCTCGGTGTCAATCCCTTCGACCAGCCGGGCGTCGAAGCCTACAAAAAGAACATGTTCGCGCTTCTCGGAAAGCCCGGCTATGAGGAGACCGCCGAAGCGCTCAATGAAAGACTGAATAAACAATAAAAACGGGAGGATAAGGAAAGAATGATCAAACTTATTGTCGGCGTAAAGGGCTCGGGAAAAACAAAGGCTCTGATCTCGATGGTGAACAACGCCGTTGAGACCTCAAAAGGATCTGTCGTATGCGTTGAAAAGGGAATAAAACTGCGCTACGACGTCAGCTACAACTGCCGCCTCATCAATGTCGACGAGTATTTCGTTTTCGGCGCAAGCCAGCTTTACGGATTCATTGCAGGGCTCCTGGCAAGCAACCACGATATTTCTGACATTTTCGTCGATTCCGCGCTCAGGATCTGCAACAATGATATCGATTCATTTGAGAGGATGGTCAACGACCTTGACGAGCTTGCCGACAGGCACGGGATCAACATCGTTATGACTTCGTCTCTTCCGATAGAAAACGTGACCGACGGTCTCAGAAAGTTTCTGGGCTGAGGACAGGTCAGGTACGGAATATAATTGAGCCGCTCAGGAGGGGATTACAAATGGCATATATTTACAGCGAGCCTTCTCATACTTTTTCAGAATATCTGTTTCTTCCGGGTTATACCTCACCCGAATGCGTGCCCGAAAAGGTCACGCTGAAGACTCCTCTCGTGAAATACCGCAGAGGGGAAAGATCCGATATCGAGCTCAGCATACCTCTCGTATCCGCGATAATGCAGTCTGTCTCTGACGACAGAATGGCGATTGCTCTTGCCAGGGAGGGCGGGATCTCCTTCATATACGGTTCTCAGAGCATTGAAAACGAAGCCGCGATGGTGGCCCGCGTAAAGGGCTATAAGGCGGGCTTCATCGTAAGCGATTCTAACCTCACTCCCGACGACTGCCTCGCCGACGTGCTCGCCCTGGTGAAAAAGACCGGCCACAACACCGTCGCCGTGACCGACGACGGGACAGGCAGCGGGAAGCTGCTGGGAATTGTTACCGGGAGAGATTACAGAGTATCCAGGATGTCGGTCGATCTCAAGGTCAGGGAGTTCATGACGCCGATCGAAAAGCTGATCACCGCGCCGTCAAACACCACCCTTAAGGAGGCCAACGACATCATCTGGGAGCACAAGCTCAATTCGCTCCCGATAATCGACGAGAAGACCGGAAAGCTTCTCTATTTCGTCTTCAGGAAGGACTATGCCGAGCACAAGGAGAATCCGCTCGAGCTCCTCGACAGCCACAAGCGCTTCATGGTCGGCGCCGGTATCAACACCCGCGATTACGAGAAGCGTGTTCCCGCGCTGATCAAAGCCGGAGCCGACGTGCTCTGCATCGACGCCTCGGAAGGCTATACCTGCTGGCAGCAGAAAACGATCGAGTTTATCCGTAAAGAATACGGAGACACAGTCAAGGTCGGCGCAGGCAACGTCGTTAACGCCGAGGGCTTCAGATTCCTGGCCGAGTGCGGAGCCGATTTCGTAAAGGTCGGCATCGGCGGAGGCTCGATCTGCATCACGAGAGAGCAGAAGGGGATCGGGCGCGGTCAGGCAACTGCGCTGATCGAAGTCGCCGCGGAGCGCGACAGATACTTTGAGGAGACCGGGATCTATATTCCGGTATGCTCGGACGGCGGTATCGTACACGACTACCATATGACTCTGGCGCTGGCGATGGGAGCCGACTTCATCATGCTCGGAAGGTATTTCGCCAGATTCGACGAATCCCCCACGAACAAGCTCGTCATCAACGGTCAGTATGTCAAGGAGTACTGGGGCGAGGGTTCGAACCGCGCCCGCAACTGGCAGCGCTACGATCTGGGCGGAAGCGACGGCCTCTCCTTTGAGGAGGGAGTCGATTCCTACGTCAGTTATGCCGGACCGCTTCACGACAATGTTGCGAAGAGCCTTTACAAGGTCAAATCGACAATGTGCAACGTAGGTGTGAACAACATTCCAGATCTGCAGAAGAATGCAAGGATCACGCTGGTCTCGGCGACCTCGATCGTCGAAGGAGGCGCCCATGACGTCGTTCTGAAGTCGGGGGCTGCTACAGTCTGACTGTATCTAAGAGAATAAACGCAGGGCCGCGGAATACCCGTTTTTCGGGATATTCGGCAGCCCTGTTTTTTTTTCGGTATGTGACAGCCCTCTCTCAATCCCGGTGAAGGCTCAATGCCGATAATATCACAGACCATGAGGATAATACCGGTATCTGAAGCTTTTATGATGATGAAAAAAAGTGCGGCCATCCCAAAGAATGACTTTCGGGACAGCCGCATTTTTTATCTTAATCCTTAATCGCCTGAAACAGGAGATTTCTCACTTCCCGGTTTTCCAAGGAGCAGAAGCAGTTCGTATACATTTTTCAGCGGGATAAGTTCGATGCCTTCCGGCGTTTCTATATGCCGTTTCTCGATGTTTCTGTATGGAACAGCGATCTTTGAAAAACCGAGCCTTTCGCACTCCCTGACTCGGGAATCGACCGAGGATACCGCCCTGCACTCGCCTGCGAGTCCAATCTCGCCTATCAGCGCGAGATCGTCGGGTACCGTCCTGTCGGTGATCGATGATATCATCGCGAGCGCCAGAGCGGCGTCGCAGGCCGGCTCGTCAAGGCGGAGGCCTCCGATAACGTTCAGATAGATGTCGTTTTGCGAGAACTTCAGCCCGAGCCGTTTTTCAAGCACGGCGGAGACCATGCACATCCGGTTGTAATCAATTCCGTTGACCGTCCGGCGCGGGGAGGGGAAGTTCGTCGGCGATACCAGAGCCTGGATCTCGGCGATTACCGGCCTCGTTCCCTCGACGGTACAGACCGCGCAGTTTCCCGAAACCTTTCTCGGACGTCCGGCAAGAAGGACCTCCGAAGGGTTGGGAACCTCAAGCAGGCCCCTGTCGGTCATCTCAAAGACGCCTATCTCGTCGGTCGAGCCGTAGCGGTTCTTAACGGCGCGGATGATCCTGTAGGCCTGCTGTCTTTCGCCCTCGAAGCAGAGGACGGCATCGACCATGTGCTCGAGTATCTTTGGACCGGCGATCGATCCCTCCTTGTTGACGTGTCCGACCAGGATCACCGAGATTCCGTCGTTCTTTGCCATCGAAATAAAGGAAAGAGCGCTCTCCCTGACCTGCGTGACGCTTCCGGGGGAGGATGACAGCTCGGGGATGAAGGTCGTCTGGACCGAGTCGACTATAAGGACGTCCGGCTTTTTCGCGGCACATTCCTTTATGATCTTTTCGGTATTCGATTCGCAGAGGACGTATATCTGCTTCCCGCCTACTCCGAGGCGTCCGGCCCTCAGTTTGATTTGCCCCGAGGATTCCTCTCCCGATACGTAGAGCACCTTCCTCGATCCAGAAAGAATGCCCGAGATCTGCAGGAGCAGAGTCGATTTGCCGATGCCCGGCTCGCCTGTCAGCAGTACGGCCGAGCCCCTTACGAGGCCTCCGCCGAGCACTCTGTCAAGCTCGCCGAGGCCGGTCTCGGTCCTTATGCATTCGTCAACGTCGATATCGTCGAGAGGCAGCGCGCCCAGACCCGAACCGACAGAAAACCGTCTCGTTTCTTTTCCTGCCGCGGATGAAGCAGGCACCTCTTCTTCGATCTCTTCGGTAAAGGAGTTCCAGGAGCCGCAGCGCGGGCACTTGCCAAGCCATTTAAGCGACTGATAGCCGCAGGATGTGCAGCTGAATACTGTTTTGGTCTGAGATTTCATTGATCGGAATTGCCGTCTGTTGTCTGTTTGAGCTTCAGGACCGGATCCTTTTCGCCTCTGACGTATTCTCCGGTCACGATGACCGATTCGACGTCGTCGCGGGAGGGAAGCTCGAACATCAGCTTCATCATTACAGATTCAAGTATCGAGCGGAGTCCTCTGGCGCCCGTCCGGCGCTCATAGGCGAGCTTCGCTACGGCCTCGATCGCCGATCTGTCGAACTCGAGATCGATGCCGTCCATCTCGAACAGCTTTTTGTACTGTCTGACAAGCGAGTTCTTGGGCTCGGTGATGATCCTTGTCAGCGCTTCGATATCAAGCGAGTCAAGCGCGACTATCACCGGGATCCTGCCCACGAGCTCGGGGATCAGGCCGTATTTGACGATATCGTGAGACATTACGTCGGCAAAGGGCTTCTCGGTCTCGTAGGTCTTCTTCTTCAGTTCGCTTCCGAAGCCGATGAGCTGGGCGCCCTTTCTTTTCTCGATGATCTTGTCAAGCCCGTCAAAGGCGCCTCCGCAGATGAAGAGAATGTTTTCGGTGTTGATCCTGATATACTCCTGATTCGGATGCTTCCTGCCGCCCTGGGGAGGCACGTTTGCCTGAGTCCCCTCAAGGATCTTGAGCAGCGCCTGCTGAACGCCCTCTCCCGATACGTCGCGGGTGATAGATCTGTTTTCGCTCTTGCGGGAGATCTTGTCGATCTCGTCGATATAGATGATGCCGTGCTCGGCAAGCTCTATATCATAGTCGGCTGCCTGGATGAGCCGCAGGAGGATGTTCTCGACGTCCTCACCGACATAGCCGGCTTCGGTGAGGGTGGTGGCGTCGGCGATGGCGAAGGGTACCTTGATAGTCCTTGCCAGCGTCTGTGCCAGATAGGTCTTTCCGACTCCGGTCGGTCCGATGAGGAGCACGTTGCTCTTGCCGAGTTCGACCTCGGCCTCATCCTCTTCCTTTCCGGCGGCCGCGCGGCTTTTCTTTGATTTCTTTTTTGAACCCTTCGTCCCGCTGTCGGTAAGGATGCGCTTGTAATGATTGTATACCGCCACCGACAGCGCGATCTTCGCCTCGTCCTGACCGATCACATATCTGTCAAGCGACTTCTTGATCTCGGCGGGGCGGGGAAGTCTGTCAAGCGAGAGCAGCTCTCCCGAGTGCTGCATATAGCTGAGGTTCTCGTCGATAAGCTCTTTGCAGGCATCAACGCAGAAATCGCAGATATAGGTGCCGGTATTTGACGGGATAAGAAAGTTTACCTCGTTTTCTGTCTTGCCGCAGAATGAGCAGCGGCGGGCCTTCTGTGTCGTATTAGCCATTTTTGGTCAGGTCGTTTCCTCATTCAGAAGATGTAAGGAAGTTCAGCGGTGTTCGATGATCTTGTCGATTATGCCGTATTCGAGGGCTTCTTCAGCAGTCATAAAGTTGTCCCTGTCGGTATCGGCAGCGATCTGCTCGACCGTTTTACCCGTCTTTTCCGCGAGAATGGAATTGAGGATATCCCTCGTCCTCTTCATGAGCTCAGCTCTGATGAGAACGTCGGAGCACTGCCCCTGAGCCGCACCGAGAGGCTGATGTATCATAATCTCACTGTGCGGAAGAGCGATCCTTTTTCCTTTTGCGCCTGCCGCAAGCAGAAAGGCTCCCATGCTGGCGGCCATTCCGACGCATATTGTAGAAACATCGCACTTAATGAACTGCATCGTATCATAGATGGCCATCCCGTCGGTCACCGAGCCACCCGGGCTGTTGATGTAGAAGGATATGTCCTTGTCGGGATCAACAGATTCCAGGTAAAGCATCTGGGCGATAACGAGCGACGCGGTTACGTCGTTGACTTCTTCAGACAGAAAGATCACTCGGTCATTGAGCAGCCTTGAAAAGATGTCGAAAGATCTTTCGCCTCGTCCGGTCTGTTCGATCACCATCGGGACGAGAGAATTCCTGATCAGGTCGTTTTTTTCGATCATTTTAAGATCCCCTTTAATTGCTGTTTTGAGGTTGGATGAGCCGGGGAGCCTGCTCACTCAGCCTTTCCGTCCGCAACGTCGTTTTCTTCCGACGCGGGTTCCGCGGCTGGTTCAGGTTCCTTATCGGTATAGGTGATCACCGCGGCAGCCTTGACTGCGTCAGCTGCTGCGCGGAGCTTCAGATTGGATATGACTTCTTCTTTAGGAAGCTGGCCTTTGGCAAAATCGACTTCGACACTGTACTGAGCGGCAATTTTCGAGTACTCATCCTCGATCTGCTCATCGGTTATCTCGATATTCTCGATCGACGCGATCTTCTCAAGGGCAAGTCTTACCTTGACCGCCTTCTCGGCGTCGGGTCTTACGTTTTCCTTGTATTTATCGAGGTCCATTCCGAAATAGGAGAGGTAGGTCTTGAAGTCGATGCCGTTCATGCGAATCCTGGATTCGGCGTCTCTGACAAGGCCTTCGACCTCGCTGTCTATCATCGAAGCCGGGATCTCGGCGGTCACGCGCTCTGCAAGGGCGGTGTCGATCTTATCGGTGACCTCTCGGTCGGTGTCCTTGTCGTGGCGTTCGCCGATCTTCTTAGAGACGTCCTCTCTGTATTCGGCGAAGGTGTTGAATTCCGAGACGTCAAGCGCGAAATTGTCGTCGCATTCGGGGAGCTCCTCAAAGGTGATGCCGTGAAGCTTTACCTTGAATACCGCCGGCTTTCCGGCCAGCTCCTTGGCGTGATATTCCTCGGGGAAGGTGACGTTTACGTCGAACTCATCTCCGACCGAGTGGCCGGCGACCTGTTCCTCGAATCCCGGGATGAAGCTGCCGGAACCGAGCTTCAGCTTATAGTTCGTATCCGTACCGCCTTCGAATTTTTCACCGTCGGCATAGCCTTCATAGTCGATGAGAGCTGTGTCTCCCATGGCGGCGGGGCGGTCGGTGATCTCTATCTCGCGGGCGTTTCTCTTGCGGACTGATTCGATCTCGCTGTCGATCTCCTCATCCGACACCGGGCGCTTCAGAGCCGTTATCTCTATGCCTTTGTATTCAATGCTTTCGATCTCGGGCTTGACGTAGAATTCGGCTTTCATCACGAGTTCGTTGTCGTATGAAGACATATCGAAGTCGGCGCGGGATACGGCGTCCCTCCCTGGAGCCTTTATGATCTCTTCATAGTTCGCGTTGATAAGCGAATTGACGGCGTCCTCAAGGAATACGTCGTGTCCGTACATCTTTTCGATGATCGAGCGGGGGGCCTTGCCGGGCCTGAAGCCGGGGATGCGGAACTTTGAGCAGTTCTTTCTGTAGGCTTTCAGCTTTTCGGCTTCGATCTCATCCGCCTCGAAGGAAAACTCCACGGTAGCAAGATTCTTTTCGTTGATTTCTGACTTTCTGATTGTCATTTCGGGGTTCCTTTCAGGATATAAATAATTAAATTTTTACAGTATTATTATTCCGCGTACACACGGAGCGGGGTGAAATCCAGTCTGTCGGCCGAGATCATACGGAATTTTACTCCTTCGCTTTCAAAATCGCCTTCCGAAGAATAAACTCCGTGAATATGTCCGTAGTAGACCGTCTTGATTCCGGCCTCGTGAATGATGTCCATGATCCCGCGGCAGGTGTATCCCCGCCAGACGGGCGGAAAGTGTATAAAGAGGACCTTCGGAAGAGGCGCGGCCTCATCGGGAAGGGAAGAAATGCTGAGCTTCAGTCTGATCTGCTCGCGGTTTGAGATCTTTTTCCAGTCTGCGTCAAGAGAACCGCTCTGCAGCGTCTCGTCGGGGAACCATCCCCTGGCTCCGACTACCGCGATCCCTTCGATGATGAAGGAGTTGTTGTAGAGGAATCTGAGGGAGTGAAGACCGGCGTTTTCGGTCATGCGTTTCAGATTTCTGACCGTGCTCCACCAGTAATCGTGATTGCCTTTGCCGAGATATTTGGTACCGGGAAGGGAATCGATGAAGGCCAGATCTCCAAGCGCCTCACCCGGCTTCAGCGCCCAGGATATGTCGCCCGGAATGATGACCGAATCCTCCGGTTCGACCAGAGCCCGCCACCTTTTCTCAAGCTTGGAGACGCAGTCTTTCCAGCGGTCCTCAAATACATCCATCGATTTTTGGCTGCCGTAGGGACCGGGGAGATGAAGATCGGCTATGGTGTAGATCGCCATCAGACGGCAAAGGTGAGCATCCGCCGGCGCATACCGTCGGCGTCGCAGACGTCGGGAAACCTCACGGCGCGTCTGTCGATTCCCGAGAGCCGTGCCGGGACGGGAATACCGGTCGCTTCCGAGAGCATCTCGAGAGCTCTGTATCCCGGCTCAGCCTCAAAGGAGGTGACAGATGAGTAAACGCTTGAGGCGAACTTAAAGGGGTTGGCGGTAGAGAGAACGACGCAGGGCCTTTCCTGACCGGTTTCAGATATGTATCTGTCGGCGCAGCTGAGCGCCACAGCGGTGTGCGTGTCGGCAAGGTAATGTCTTTCCTTCCAGTATCTGCCTATCGCGGCCGAGGTCTCTTCGTCGTCTGCGCAGTATCCGGCAAAGATATCCCTGATGTCTCCGAGGATGCTCTCTCCGATCGAGTATCTTCCGGTGTTCTTCAGTTCGCTCATAAAACCCGCCGTCCTCACGGGGCCGGCAGAGTAGGCCAGCAGTCTTTCCAGATTGGAGGATATGAGAATGTCCATCGAGGGCGAGGATGTTGTATAAAAGCTTCTGTTTTTGTCGTACACACCGGTCGAGAAGAAATCGGTCAGCACCCGGTTCCTGTTCGAAGCGCATACAAGACGCCCTACGGGCAGCCCCATGCGGTATGCGAGATAACCCGAGAAGATATTTCCGAAGTTGCCGGTCGGAACGACGAAATCGATCCTTTCGCCGGGGCTGACAGCACCTTGCTTCAGAAGATCGGCGTATGCTGAAAAGTAGTAAACGACCTGAGGAAGCAGCCTGCCCCAGTTGATCGAATTTGCACTTGAGAGGAAGAGACCTCTTCTGTCGAGTTCGGCAGCGATATCACCGTCGGTGAAGATCGATTTGACGCCGTTCTGAGCGTCGTCGAAATTGCCCCTGATCCCGCAGACGTCGACGTTAGATCCGGCCTGCGTCATCATCTGGAGCTTCTGGATCATGCTTACGCCTTCTGCGGGGTAAAAGACCTCGATCTTTATCCGGTCGATATCGCGGTATCCTTCAAGGGCTGCCTTCCCGGTGTCCCCCGAAGTGGCGACGAGTATCAGCGCGTCTCTTTTCTCGCCCGTCTTTGTTATGGCGGCGGACAGGAGCCTCGGCATCAGCTGAAGGGCCATATCCTTGAAAGCGCAGCTCGGTCCGTGCCAGAGCTCGAGGACAAACTTACCGTCTCCTATATCCTTCAGCGGAGCCGCGCCGTCGGGAAAGGCTTCGGGCGAATAGGCCGCGCCGCAGAAGGCCTCGATCTCGGGGCCGGAGTAATCGTCAGAGAGGAAGAGCGATAGTATCTTCGCCGCTCTGGCGCTGTATTCAAGATCCTTAAGGCTTTCGATAAAGTCCGGAGTCACTTCCGGAATAACGTCGGGGGAATAGAGACCTCCGTCGGGAGCGATGCCTCTCTTTATAGCAGCAGCGGAGGATACTCCTTTTTCGGCTTTTTCATCTCTTGTGCTGAAATATCTGATCATTTTTCCTTTAAAAATTTACGCCGAAGGCGTTTTTAATGTGATTTACCGACAGGATTGAAAAAGCGTCCTCTCGGTTTTCGCCGGTGTCTTTTCCGGATTCCGGATTCTTTTTCAAAAGAACTTCTATAACGTCCATACGGGGATAGAGCCCCGGGTGGGGATGAGCTGTAAGCCAGTATCTGGCGGCAGAGAGAAGATTCTGCCTTTTTTCCTGATCCATGGCGGAGGAAGGCGGTCCGTATCTTCCGCTTCCCGTGTGTTCGGGGCGGGTGCGGCTCTTGACTTCGACAAAGACAATGTGTTCGTCGTCGCAGCAGATCATATCGATCTCCCTGTGTCCGTATCTGACGTTTCTCGCGATGATATCAAGTCCTTCCGAGAGGACATATTCCGCAGCGGCGTCTTCTCCGGCTCTTCCGACGGTCCCGATCTGTTTGGGATTCAGGGTTGCCTCGGGTGTCTCGGGAGGGAGAGTTCTGGAGAGCGAAAGCGCTGAGCGGTCGGGTTTTTTATCTCTGAACTTCATCCGTATCCTACCGGTCTTCATTCAGAAACCGGATGAATTTTTTTCTGTGGCAGGGAGAAGGCCCAAGTCTGAAGAGAGCTTCGATGTGATCCTTCGTCCCGTAGCCTTTGTTTTTCGCTATGCCGTATCCGGGAAACTTTTCGTCGAGTTCTGAGCACATCCTGTCTCTCGTCACCTTGGCGAGGATCGAAGCGGCGGCAATCGAGGGAGACAGCGCGTCGCCAGAAACGACCGACTCACCCTTGATCCCGAAACCACGAAAGACGTTGCCGTCGACGAGGAGATAATCGGGCTTCACCGTCAGTCCCGCGACCGCCCGCCTCATGGAGAGAAGTGTAGCTTCAAGTATGTTCAGTCCGTCGATCTCTTCCACAGAGGCAGAGGCGACAGAAAAGGACAGAGCATTCTCTTTGATTATGTCGAAAAGCTCGTCCCGGCGCTTCGGGGAGAGTTTCTTCGAATCGTTGAGTTTTTCTATGACGAGTCCCGGGGGAAGTATGCATGCAGCAGCGACGACCGGTCCGCAGAGCGGGCCCCGGCCCGCCTCGTCGATTCCGCAAACCGTCGCGTAGCCTTCGGCATGCGCTTTTGATTCGTAAATATACTCAAGCATTTCGTTCAGAATCTGTCCAGCGTTATTCTGCCGATCCTGCAGCTCCTGAAATCATCAAGCAGCGCGTCGGCAAACCTTTCGGTATCGGCCTCTCCGCCCCGGAGGAGCATACCGCGTTTTTTTGCAGCGGCGATAAAAAGATCGTAATCCGAAAGGCCGGTATCATCAAGATCGATATCGTCGCCGAGTTTGTATCTTGCCTTGAGCAGAGCGGGGTAGAAGAGCCGCAGCTTCCTCATGAGGGCGACGGCGACCGTCTCGTTATCGAAGATCTCGTCCTTTATTGCTCCTGAGATAGCCAGGTTTTCGGCTGTCTCGCGGCTGTCGAATCTCGGCCAGAGAAGCCCCGGGAAATCCATCAAATCGAAACCGAGGCCGGTCGGATACCAGCTGACCTCCTTCGTAACGCCCGGACGGTCCTCCGTCTTTGCACGGTTTCCTCCCGAAAGACGGTTGATCAGCGTCGATTTCCCGACGTTGGGGATCCCGAGGACCATTACCTTCAGCTTCCGGCCCTTCATTCCTTTGTCCTCATACTTTTTTATTCTGTCGCTGCAGAGCTCGCGGAGGGCGGCGGGGATCGATTTTATGCCCTCGCCGGTCTTGCAGTCGGTGGCTATGCTGAGGTTGCCGTCGGAAGAAAGACGGGAAGTCCAGGCGTCAAGCGTTGAAGGGTCGCAAAGGGATGATTTGTTTAAGAGCAGAAGCCGCGGCTTACCTTCGGTAAGACGGTCGATCTCGGGATTTGCGGAGGAGAGAGGCAGTCTTGCGTCTCTCAGTTCAAATACCGCGTCAACGGCTTTGAGATTCTCGCCGATTAGCCTCCGGGTCCTGGCCATATGGCCGGGGAACCACTGAATTATATCGGTCGGCATCTTATTTGACGATACCGAAACGGCCCAGAGGAAGCAGCCTCAGCACCACCTTGCCGAGGATTCGTCTTTCATCGACCATTCCCACAAGTGTTGAACGGCTGTCGCTCGAGTTGTTCCGGTTGTCTCCCATGACGAAAACGTGTCCCTCCGGGACCTGCTTCGGATAGTCGCTGTATGAGGCGTATCCGGGACCGGTCGCGTAATAGGCGTAGGGCTCGTCCAGTACGACGGGATTTTCCATGTTTTTGTCGTAGACCGTGACTTTCAGAGTCCCGTCGGAGAGCTTTTCGATATCGATCCATTCACCCTCAAGGGCGATCACGCGTTTTACAAGCGGCTCTTTGAAATAATCTGTCTCATGGAAAACTACGATATTGCCTCTTGAAATATCGCCGAAAAGATCGAGTTCGGAAACAAGCAGTTTCTCACCGTCCTGAAGTGTATTGACCATTGATCTTCCGTCCACAATACAGATCCTGAAGACAAAACAGAAGAGGATGAAGACCACAGCCAGCGAGATCGCGACAGTCTCAAAGAGATCGCAGATGTTTTCCGCGAGGGTGGGACGGCGTTCGTCCGAGCCGGATTTTAAACCGTTAATTTCTTGATTGTTGATATCGTCGGTCATGACTGCTCCAGAAAGAAAAGAGTAGGTGAGAAGGGAAGATGTCCGAAAACACAACGGCCAAATTACCCTTTATAATATAACTAAAGTATTATATCATAAAACCCGGGAAAAATCAATAACAAAATGCTTATAGCGGATAATTGTCTGAAGCAGTTATTTTTTTGAAAGGAAGGAGAAATTATTTGAGAAAAACAGTATCATAATCTGCAAAATAAGATCGTCGTGCAAAAAAATGTTATACTTCCTTCGTTCCATACTGTTTCGTGATATCGAACCGATAGCTTACTCATTTGCCAAGCCTAACGGTCAGTCCAGGTCGCAAACCGATAAAGCTGATCATAATCCCATAAAAGGGGATTGAGCATATCAACCGGGAGGTTTTGATTTTTCACAGAAATCAGGACTTGACAAATCTCCGCCGTGGTGACAAAGCAAGCCAAAAGCAACTCATTTAACAGTCCAGGGCATAATGCTGATATAAATCATTTTTTAAAACTTGGTATAAAGTGATTTTTTTATTGCAAAATAACAAAAAATAATATATAATAAATCTATTAAAGTAAATGGTTGAGCCTGCGGACACAGTTTGTGTGTTTACGAACAGTTGCTTTAATGACCGGGCGCGTCTGAAGGAATCGGAGGAAAAAATGTCAAAGAAAATAAAAAAATACACGGTAAAACTGGATAAAGAGAGCATCCCGGAAAGCAGGGAAGAGGCAAGACCGGCAGCGGCCGCCGAAGACAACGTCCGGGAAGACAAGGCCCCTGCTGCCGACAACGGCACCGAAAGCGAAAAAAAGTCGGAAAAAAGAAGCGCGGACGAGGCGAAAAGCCGAAAAAAAAGGATAATTATCACGGTCGCCGCCTGTCTTCTGGCCTTCGTAGTGCTTTATTACGGGATCACTGCAATTTCATCGGTAATAAAACAGAAAAAGCAGGATGACGAAGCCTCGAAAGCCGTGAAAGGAATCAAATTCCATACGCCGAATTATACCGAAGACATTACGCAGGACAGAGTTTATATGGGACTTGACCGGAATTTCTATTTTGAGGACTCTTCAAACGGATTCAGGACTTCATATGATCCCGAGACGCTTGAAGAGGTCTCGGACGTCTACCGTGACACCGTCAGGACGATCACAAGATATCTTGAAGCGGCGATTGCCGGTGACGCGGAAGAACTCAACGGATGTCTGTCGGACTGGTATTTCGACAACGGCGGAAAGCAGAGGGAAAGGATCGCGCCTCAGAAGCTCTATGATATCCTGATAACGACGGATACCCAGTCAAAGGTGAGCGATCTTCCGGCTTCCTCCGAATCATACTGCTACTGGGTAGAGTACAAGATAAGGATGAACAACGGGACCTTCCGGGACGACATGGGGAGCGACGGTGTCAAGAAAGAACTGTTTGCCGTTTCGGTCAGGGAGGGAGAGGCAGTGATCGACGCCGTGATCCCGTTCAGAAGCGGCAGCTGAAGTCGCGGCCGAAGCAACAGACGGGAAGAGCGAGCTGATTTCTGAGTGTGACTATTGATTGCGCAAAATGCAAATTTTGCGCAAATAATAGAAGAGTCACACGGGTTTCGGCGCCGTTTTGCGCTTCCCGGCAGGTATATCGGAACCGGGGGTATGTTTCGTATACGGTATCCTTTATATTAGCGCTCCAGGGGCTGCTTCAGAAATACTGCGGTTTTCGCTTATGACCGGTCGATCGGCAGGTTCTTCAATTATTAATTTATTTTCAAAAAATACTATTTACAATCTGCTTCTGTATATGATATAATAAATAAAAAACCCGGAGGTTCTTTCCATGGGAATCAAAATGCGTTACCTCTATTATTCTTCCAAGAAAAAGATCGCGGATGTAGGTCCTTTTCTGAAAGCTAAATTCGATCTGCAGATCAATTCTGTCGATGTGATCCCGCCCGCGTATTCCTGCGACAAGGAACGCATCGTTATACTCGGTCTGTCTCTCAAGGGAGATCTTCCCGACGCTCTGAGGCTCTTCCTCCGCGAGCTTACAAAGGCCAGGACAGCTAATGTCGCCCTTGTTATCGACGGCGATCCCAAGACGGTCCCGGCGGTCGTCTCGATCCTCAAGGAAGCCGGCACAAATGTCGTGGGAGAGCCGATCTATCTCAAATGCGGCCTCTTTTCCGGCAAGCTCAGCGACGATGAAAAAGCCGCTGTCGGCAGCTGGGTCGACGGCATAGTATCAGCCCTCGCCTGACAGGCACTGATTGCCGGTCTTTTCCGGTCGTACTAAGCAAGGGGTGCAAACTGTTCTCCATTCCGGCAGTTTTCACCCCTTTTTCTTCCCTCCCGTTAAGTTTTGCGCAATTATCCGGTGTTTTTGGATATTTTATTTGACAATTCCCTCCTTTTGTTGTATAATATACGCCGCTTGTCAGATTTTCCCGGAAAGGAGTGATATACCGTGCCTAAAGCCAGGGGCGTCAAAGTCGTTTCAACAAACAGGTCTGCCTTCCATGATTATTATATTCTGGACAGGTTTGAGGCCGGAATATCGCTTTCGGGCACCGAGGTCAAAAGCATAAGAGCCGGTCATATAAATCTGAAAGACAGCTACTGCGCGATAAGTTCGGGCGAGATATACGCCAAGGGGATCCATATCAGCCCTTATGAAAAAGGCAATATCTACAACCGCGATCCGCTCAGGACCAGAAAACTGCTCATGCACAAAAAAGAGATCCTGAAGCTCTGGAGCGATGTTTCGCAAAAAGGTTTGACGCTTGTTCCCCTCTCTGTTTATTTCAAGGATTCAAACGTCAAGATCGAGATCGGTCTGTGCAAGGGCAAAAAGCTTTATGACAAACGCGAGGCCATCGCGAAAAAGACCGAGGAACGTGATGCCGACAGGTACGAAAAGTCAAGCGGCAAATACGATTGATGTATTTATGGGGGCGTAAAGGTTTCGACGGGGATTCCAACTTAAGGTAAGCGTGCAGAGCCGGGCAGCTCTTTAAACTGTTCAACCTAAACTTAAACGCAGATAACACTGCTATTGCTGCCTGAATAAGGCGGTGACGCGGCGCTGAGGCGCCGCCCGTCGTCCCCCGGAGTATCGCGGCCGGGGTGTACGGCGTCGGTTAGCGATGAACGTGAACTGCCTGTTTTCTTTTGAAGCAGTCACGCATAAAAAAGATACCCGGGATGGCTGTCTGACTGCCGTCCGCCGACCCGGGGAAACAAAGAACGACAGTATGCGCACGGAGAAAGCCTTACCGCGGTTTTTTCGGACGAGGGTTCGATTCCCTCCGCCTCCACCATTAAAAGGGGCTGTTGAAAGACTCGTTTTACGAGTTTCTCAACAGCCCTGCTGATTTTTATTCGGTTAGCGTGAGACCTGCTTGTTCCTTCTGCCGCGCTCGGGTGATTATCAGATCTTCATCAGGCCGCGGTATTCGAGGAGTTTGATGAAGAGTCCGCCGATGACGGTGCGGTTCCTGAAGGAGATCTCCATATTGCTTGTTCTGCTGAAATATGCCTTGTGAAGACCGGTAAGGGTGTAGTACCAGTCGGTCATCGGGACCCTTGACGGAGTGTAGTTGTAGAAGTCCCAGAGGGGATCGGTCAGCCGCTCAAAGTCCTCCCTGCTCTCTGCAAGAGTCGCTGTCCAGACCAGCCAGTCGGATTTCGTATAGGGCTGTCTGTTGTCGAGATCGAGACCGTAGGGATGCATTTTTGACATATATGAAGCAACTTCTAAGGAATAGAAGCTCTTCGGGAAGAGTTCTGTTCCCATCAGCTTGTCCCAGACGAGATTGTACTTCATGCTGAAGCTACCGGGACGGTCGAAGGCGAGTCGGTATGAGCCGTCGCCGTTTGCCGCGCGGACGAGCCAGTCCTTCGCCATCGATCTCGCGATCGACAGGTATTTGTTCCTTGCCTTGTTGTCGCCGCACATCCCCTTGATCACCGCGTATCCGGCGATGCCCATGATCGCCTTGAGAGAAAGGTTGCAGTTGTGGGCGAGGTGCCCGGCGAAATCGTCGGTGCAGAGCTGGTCGGCGGGATCGCGTCCGTTTTCAAGCAGATAACCGACCCAGGTATCAAGATACTTCATATGGCTTTCGGCAAACGCGGGAGTTCCGTCGATCACGGCGACGGCGGTCTCCATCAGCAGCATGTTCCCGCATTCCTCGACCGGCATCTGCGACTCGAAGCGGTAGTAGATATTGCCGTCGTCGTCCTTCTTTCTGCCGTATACCTGTCCGTTGACGAGGGGATACTGGCCGGCGTCATGAGGAGCGAAATCATATGGCCAGGCGTCGGTCGAGGCGAACCTGTAGACCGGTCTCATCATTCCCTTCACCAGCTCGGTGTTCCAGAGCAGGAAGAGCGGAATGGACGGATAAGAAACGTCCACGGTCGCCGCGCAGCCGTTTGAGAAGCATTCCTTTGAAATGAATATGACCTCGCCGTCCTCGTCGACCGCCAGCTTGTGCGCTCCGACAGACTGCCTGAAGGCGAGCTCGAGCATTTCCGCGTATTTTTCCCCGCCGGCTCTGACCGCGTCAACAAAGAGCTTTTCGTCAAAAGCGTCGCACCTTCTTATGACCGTCCTGTAATCCGAGTGTGCCTTTTCGATCTCATCCTCGATCAGCGCACCGTCTTTGTTCCACCAGGATCTCAGATGCGATCCGAAATAGCAGATCGATCTTATGTCGTCATATGCGAAGGTGAGGAGCGAGTTCTTCGCCGGCGCGAGATCGATTGATGCGTATGTGATCCCGTTTTCATCCTTTTTAACAGATGTTTCACCTTCGCCGGTGAGATAAAAATAACCCCATTCGATCCGGAGGTTGTCGCCCGAGCGACCGAGGATCTTCTGTTCCTTCCTGCCGATCCGGACTGTAGAGTACTTCCCTATCCGCGATACCTCTCCGACGATCTCGGCGTCTCCGGCTTTGTCGGTGCAGATCTCCTCTGATACCGAGAGAGAAATATGAACGGTATGCATGTGCCGGTCGGTGAAATCCCTCGTTATCTCAAGATAGGATACCGGCCTTGAGAGACAGTAGAGATCATCAGGCAGAAGCGGGGTCGTGAACTTCAGTGTGAGCTTTACGCCCGACTGCTCCATCGTGTATTCGGTCGACATCGCGGTGACCTTCACCGACGTCTGTTCCATCGCCGGTATCCCGGCCGGAGACGCGCCTATAAAGCGGAATTCTTTTCCGTCTATCTCTGCGATCCCCGAGATCCTGACAGGTGAGGAAGTCCAGTGGCAGGTCTCGGAATCTGTCAGTCTGTCTGAAGACGACCAGACGGAAAAGTAGGGGTCAACTGTTATCAGCGGATATGACGGAGCTCTCAGTCTCATGACGCACCTCGTATTTGTTTTGATACCGGCAAGCCGGAGAAATATCTGATTTTGCCGGAAAGCTCGGGACCGGGTTGAACCTGAAGCCGGCTTCCGACAATGAAGATTATAGCAAAAGAGCGGCCGTGTTGTCAAGAAAAAAATGACAAGGATAATAAAACAAGATAAATCTATTGATTTTTTTAAATTTTATAGTATAATGTATTATATTTAATCCGCTCGCAGCAGGGTGACCGAAGGCCTGCGGTATGACCGTCCCGTCTTACGTACGTCGGACATACAGGCTCCTCAGGGATCGCACGGTGAGCGTGGCGGGGGCTCAACCAAGCGCTGCCCTATCCTCTGCCGAGGCAAAAACACTTGTATTATCCAATGCATTTTTTATTTAGATAAGGAGAACCGTATAATCGGATTTCTCATGCAAGAGGACTGTTTAGTTATACCCGAAAGGCATAATAGTATTCTCTTGCAGCGGAACTGTTTGATTATACCATGGGTTTCATCATGGAAGAACTGAGACAAAAGCTTCACGAGGCCGACATATGCGTCGTCGGAGGCGGTATCGGAGGCATGTTCACGGCGATATCAGCCGCCAGACACGGCGCAAGTGTCGTCCTCATGCACGACCGTCCGGTGCTGGGCGGCAACGCATCTTCTGAGATCAGGATGTGGATCTCGGGTGCCGGGACAAGGGTAAGGAACCTTCAGGAGACGGGGCTTCTCGAAGAGCTTGAGCTCGACAACATGTTCGGAAATCCCGACCGCACCTGGCCGCTCTGGGACGCTCTCCTTTATGAAAAGGTAAGGTTTGAGCCGAATATAGATCTGATACTGAACTGCGCCTGCTCTTCGGTCTCGGTATCAGAAAAGGACGGCAAAAGGCTGATCGGGAGCGTCAGCGGTTTTCAGACGACGACCTATACCGTCCATACGGTGAAGGCGAAGATATTCTGCGACTGCTCCGGCGATTCTATACTGGCTCCGCTGTCGGGAGCGGATTACCGCGTCGGGCGGGAGGCGGCGTCGGAATACGGCGAGGAGTTCGGACTGCCCGAGGCCGACAGCCGCACCATGGGAATGTCGCTCATGCTTCAGTGCAGGGAGACCGACCACAAAGTGAAATTCACTCCTCCCTCCTGGGCATATGTATTCGAGACCGACGCCGACATGAAGAACAAGCCTCACGACTGTCTGAACAAGCCGAACACTAACTTCTACTGGATCGAGCTCGGCGGCATGGCCGATTCGATCCACGACACAGAGGAGATCAGGGACGAGCTTCTGAAGATCGCCTACGGAGTCTGGGACCATATGAAGAACCGCGGCGATCACGGCGCCGACAACTGGGAGCTCGAGTGGCTGGGGTTCCTCCCGGGCAAGCGCGAGAGCCGCAGATACTTAGGGGATTATGTTCTGACGCAGGACGACGTCGAGCATCCGAAAAGATTTGAGGATACGGTGGCATACGGAGGATGGCAGATCGACAATCATCTTCCGGGCGGATTCTTTGCCGACGGCGGCAGCGACCAGGGTGGACATCTGCAGAAGAGACGACTGTCTGAGCCCTACAATATTCCTTTTCGGTGCCTTTATTCCAGGAACGTGGACAATCTTATGTTCGCCGGCAGGAACATCAGCGCGACTCACATAGCCTTTGCGTCTTCAAGGGTAATGGGTACCGTGGGAGTGCTCGGACAGGCCTGCGGGACCGCCGCGGCGACTGCGGTAAAGAAGTGCATGCTTCCCCGCGAGGTCTGCAGTTGTGCGATCGGGGAGATACAGGACGCGCTGCTTGAGGACGACTGCTTCCTGCCCGGATTTACCCGGAAGAACTATCCGCTCACCGAAAAAGCGACGCTCAGCTGCGATTACGGAGACTGCTCGGCTCTGAGAAGCGGGCTTGACCGAAGGATCTGGGGATGCGACAACGGCTATTTCGGCAAGACCGGAAAGGCGGTAACTTACGAATTTCCCGAGCCGGTATACGTGTCGGGCTTCAGGCTCGTCGCCGATTCGGACCTCGACCGAGAACAGATCGACGGCAATCCCGATCTAATGCATATCCCGATGCCGCTGTTCCGTGCGATAGCATACGACCACACCTCCTTCGGCTTTCCGAAATGCCTGCTGAAGAGCTTCAGGATCGAGGCGAAGACCGGCGGCGAATGGAAGACGGTCTATTCTGAGGACCGAAATCATCAGCGGCTGATAAAAAAGGAACTCGGGATCACCTGCACCGCGGTAAGGCTCATACCCGAATCGACCTGGGGCAGCGACGCCCTGATAAACACATACGGCTCGGCGGTGGCGCATATCTTCTCATTCGACCTCTATTGATCCTTTTGCGGACCGCTCCCTGTCAGACGTCTCTGGCGACTCAGTATTCTTCAGTCGGGGTCGCCGGCAGCCCTTAAAACGGGTTGTTGTGCGGCCCCGGACGGATCCCGGCGGGAGTTCTGAAGGCTGCCTCATTCTTTTATTGACAACCGTTATCTTTTATGATATAACCCGAGTTTGACGGGAAGGCTGCGATGCAAACATCCAAGGAATCACAAAAAAAGGCAAAAAAGAAGGGGATTTTGCTCATATTGGGAAGAAATCAGCCCGTAAACCGCTGTTTTTGGCGATTT
>JAEEGL011297055.1_pt1 | contig 69093 bp, 58 predicted proteins | sample 9134231 | NCBI WGS metagenome assembly JAEEGL01 (sample SAMN16246548, study PRJNA631951) | gut metagenome | biome: gut microbiome; feature: rumen; material: fiber-attached | host: Bos | place: Iran: Karaj | collected 2018-10 | reverse complement strand
GTATCTGACGAGAACAGGTGAGACTGCCCATGATACGACAGATTCCACATTTATATTTGTCTACTACGATGATTCCGATGACGGTGTGGACAATCCCCACTGGGCAATTGCGGATATGATAGCGAATACATCAAATTAAATTACTGATAAAAACTTATATTCAGGAGGGTTACAATTAAAAATGAGCGAAGAAATTATGAATGAAAATTTAGAGGCAGAGAACAACGATTCCGCGGGAAAATCAAGAGAGGAAATTGAAAAAGAGTTTTTTGCCAAGATTGCAGAGACCAGAAAAACTGATCCTCTTATCGGAGTAAAGTTAGGCTCTGACGATATCTTTAAATCTCTTATGAAGATTGCAAGAGATGACAAGAATGTGGTCAATGTACATGATGTAACTCTTTATGCTGCAGGCCTTGCAGGATATGCGTGCCAGGCTTCGTGCATGGAGAAATATATTATCAGGGAAAAGATGCAGTTTAATGATAAGTTCCATCTCATTATGACAGCGAGAGGTGAGAAATATATTTTTGCTGACTGCATTAACGAGAAACTTTTTACAGAGAAACATTCAGTATGGAACCTCGTCAGTGGTGTGTATAAAAAGATGTACCCGTCTCTTAAGGTTCCTTCACCTGCACCTTTTATTAAGAAAGTTGCCGAGTCGGTAGGTGATCCTAATTATATGGTTTGCGGAGAGCAGACACCGGAAGCACTTACAGAGATGATTGCTCTTGTATGGAAAAACATTTATGTAAAGATGAAGAAATACTGCCCGAGCTCTGAAGAGTGGCCTACACTTTATGCAATGGTTCTTCAGAAATGTCTTGCTGCAACAAAGGGTATGATTGATCCCAAGATTGCGATGAACCTGATTGCTGAAATAGCAGTATTCTCTTCAAAAATCTATATAGGAGATTTTGGACAGTAAGAAGTGTTTATTTACAGTTCCTTAATCTCCCGAAAGGATAATTTATGAATATTGAAAAAGTGATACTTGATTGGAATGAGTACATCGAAGCTGCCAGATCTGTTGTCAGCGAAGGATGTGTTCTTCTTGAGAATAATGGGACACTGCCGCTTGAAAAAGGGGCAGTTGTTTCGATTTTCGGGCGTATACAGACCCACTATTACAAGAGTGGAACAGGATCAGGCGGAATGGTTAATGTAACCCATGTAGTCGGCGTTCCTGAAGGTCTTAAGCTTAGTGGACATGTCACTGTAAATGAGGAACTTGAAAATATTTATAAAGAGTGGGAAGAAGAAAACCCGTTTGATGAAGGTCTCGGCTGGGGTACTGAACCCTGGTCCCAGCCTGAGATGGAACTGACAGATGAGATAGTATCGAATGCATCAGTAAAATCTGATGTGGCAATCGTCATCATAGGAAGAACAGCCGGAGAGGACAAGGATTTCTCTGATGTAGCAGGTGCATACAAGCTCTCTGAGACAGAGGAGGATATGCTTCGCCGTGTCAGAAAACATTTTGACAAAATGATAGTCCTCTTAAATGTAGGTTCTCTTATGGACCTTAATGTAATTAGTGAGATTAATCCCGATGCTCTCATGGTAATATGGCAGGGCGGTATGATCGGTGGACTCGGTACAGCTGATGTGCTTACAGGCAAAGTTAATCCTTCGGGAAAACTTACAGACACCATAGCATATGAGATAAATGATTATCCATCTACTGAAAACTTCGGAGATCCTGTCAGGGATTACTATGCAGAAGATATTTATGTGGGATACAGATATTTTGAGACTTTTGAAAAATCAAAAGTGAGATATCCGTTTGGATACGGTATTTCATATACAGAGTTTGAACACACTGTGGGTGAGTTTATAGTTGATGTTAATAATCGCACGTTTACTGCATCATGTACTGTAAAGAATACAGGCAGCGTAGCCGGAAAGGATGTTGCACAGTTTTATGTTTCGGCACCTCAGGGTAAGCTTGGCAAGTCCGAGAAAGTTCTTGTGGCATTTAAAAAGACTGGAATACTTAATCCCGGCAAAGAAGAAAAGATTACGGTTACTGTTCCTTTTGACAGATTTGCATCATTTGACGATACAGGCGTGACCGGAGCAGAGTGTTGTTTTGTACTTGAGTCCGGTGAGTATACGGTATATGAAGGCAAAAATGTAAGAGAATCATATAAAGAAGGTTCGTTTACTTTAGAAGAAAATATTGTAACAGAAAAGCTTTCAAAAGCTCTTGCTCCCATGGAGAGCTTTAAGAGAATGAAGGCATCTGAAAATTCGGACGGAACACTTTCCGTAATATATGAAGATGTACCTGTTTCCGATGTTGATGAAAAGAAGAGACGTCTTGATAACATGCCTGTGGAGATACCTCAGGATTTCACTGCCAGATATTCTCTTAAGGATGTGCTCTCAGGCAGTGTCGATATGGAGAAGTTCATAGCAAGACTTTCCGATGATGACCTTGCATGTATTGTCAGAGGTGAGGGTATGGGCTCAAGTCTCGTCACTGCAGGTACGGCAGCAGCATTCGGCGGTGTGTCTGAATACCTGAGAAAGATGGATATCCCGGCAGTATGCTGTGATGACGGTCCTTCCGGAATGCGTCTTGACTCCGGAGCAACAGCATTCAGTATGCCAAACGGAACGATGCTTGCCAGCACATTTAATCCTGATGTGATAGAGAGAATGTACGGCTTTACATCTCTTGAGATGATATATAACAAAGTTGAATGTCTCTTAGGACCCGGAATGAACATTCACAGGAATCCTCTTAACGGCAGAAACTTTGAGTACTTCTCGGAAGATCCTTACCTTAACGGAACAATAGCTTCGGCAATGCTGAAAGGTCTTCACAAATATGGCTCGGACGGAGTAGCAAAGCATTTTTGCTGCAACAATCAGGAGCTTGGACGCCAGGCATGTGACAGTGTTGTTTCCCAGAGAGCACTTCGCGAGATATACCTTAAGGGATTTGAGATTGCAGTAAAAGAGGGAGGATGCAAAGCCTTCATGACTACATATGCCCAGGTTAACGGCATGTGGACTGCAGGTAATTACGATCTCAATACAAGAATCCTCAGAGACGAGTGGGGCTTTAAGGGTATTGTGATGACTGACTGGTGGGCTCAGGTTAATGACCGTGGTGGTGAGCCTACAAAGAATAATACGGCAGCAATGGTCAGAGCCCAGAACGATTTATATATGGTTACAGCAAATGCTGCAATGAATTCAGCCAATGACAATACGCTGTCCCAGTTAAGTGAAGGAAAGCTAAACAGAGCAGAACTTCAGCGCTGCGCCATGAATATATGTGAATATGCCATGAATACAATGGCGATGAAGAGACTCTGCCATAATGACATTAAAGTTGAGATAGCAGGAAGAGTGATAGAAGAGGATGCATTCGATATAGAGAATGCTGAGTACCTTGTATTAAAGGGTAATATCACAGTGAGCCTTAAGGACAAGGAATCAAAGGCCGGAACGAACTATTACATTCCCCTTGATATCCAGGACCTTGGCATGTACGATATCTCGGTTACTGCATCTTCGATGCTCGGTGAAGTAGCCCAGCTCCCCTGTACTTTATATTACACAGGCGTGCCGTTCCTGACATATACATTTAACGGCAGCGGCGGAAAAGACGTGACCATAACTAAGTCTATGGACTTCCATAACAGAATGGCTGTCATCAGACTGAATGTAGCCAAGAACGGTCTTAACCTTGACCGAATAGAGTTTAAAAAGCAGCAGTAATTATTTTCATATAATCTGAATTTGGAGGATGAACAATGAGCAAAATTGGATTTGTCGGAATGGGAAACATGGCAAAGGCCCTTGCATCCGGATTTATTAAATCAGGAGCAGTGGACGGCATGGATGTGTATGCATATGCACCGACACAGGACAAACTTATGAAGAATGCCGACGAGATAGGCTTTCTTCCCATGACAAGCGTAACGGCTGTTGTTCAGAATTCGGACATCATAATAATAGCGTGCAAGCCGTATCAGATTGACAAGGTTCTCGATGAGACCAGAGATATTCTGAAGGGCAAGGCAATAGTATCAATAGCATCAGGCTGGTTCTATCAGACATTTGCAGAAAAGGTGAAGGACGTAAGAATACAGTGCGTAATGCCAAATACACCGGCAATGGTTGGAGAGGGAGTATTCCTCTTTGAAGAGGCAGGCAATCTTGCACCCCTTGAGCTTGCTGAGGTTATGAATATGTTCAGCACCATAGGCCTGGTTGTCTCAATGCCTACGAGACACATGAGCATAGCATCTGCCATTTCAGGATGTGGCCCTGCTTTCATGGATGTCATTATGGAAGCATACGGTGATGCAGCAGTTAAGTACGGTTTGTCGAGAGAGACAGCATACAAGCTGATTGCAAAGACGATGGTCGGAAGTGCAAAGCTTCAGCTTGAGACAGGCAAGCATCCGGGACTCTTAAAGGATGAGGTTTGTTCTCCTGCGGGAACAACCATAAGGGGTATAGCATCACTTGAGAAAAACGGCATGAGAAATGCATGTATCGAATGTATTGATGCGATAATGAATTTTAAAACAACAAAATAATAAGGAGAAGGTATTTTATGAAATTCAACAATGGGTGTTGGCTGTTTAAAGAGGGTTGCCAGTGTTTTGCACCGAAAGAGGTGTATTTTGCCGATATTACTGATAAAGCTGTTACAATAACGGCTCCTACCACAAAGATTGTCACAAGAGGTGACACGCTGGGTGGTATTAATTTAACGGTTGAGATTACAGCTCCGTATAAGGACGTATTCCGCATTCGCACATATCATCATCTGAGTACAGTTGATGATAAGGGTTTTGTTCTTGAACCCATGAAATCCCAGAGCTTAAAAACAAAAGAGACTGAAAAGGATATTACCGTGCATAACGGCAGCATGAAAGCTGTCATTGCAAAGGATCCTTTTTCTATAAGCTTTTACAGAAATGACAAGCTCATAACCAAATCATCTGAGAAGGACCTTGCACTTATGAAGACAGCATGGCAGGGACTTGCATATGACAAGGGAGATCAGCAGGATACATATATCAGACAGATGCTTTCCATCGGAGTCGGTGAACTCATATACGGAATGGGAGAGCGTTTCACTCCTTTTGTTAAGAATGGTCAGACTGTTGATATATGGAACGCAGATGGTGGTACAAGCACAGAGCAGTCATATAAAAACATACCGTTCTTTATCTCAAACAAAGGCTATGGCATATTTGTAAATCATCCGGAGAATGTTTCTTTTGAAGTAGCTACAGAGATGGTTACAAAGACACAGTTTTCAGTTAAAGGCGGATACCTTGATTACTTTATCATGAGCGGCGATACCATGAGGGATGTTCTGGAGAGATATACAGATATTACAGGTAAGCCTTCACTTCCAGCACCCTGGACATTCGGACTGTGGCTGTCTACATCATTTACAACAAGTTATGATGAAAAGACGGTCATGAGTTTTATTGACGGAATGCTCGATCGCGGCATACCCCTTCGTACTTTCCATTTTGACTGCTTCTGGATGAAGGAATTTCACTGGACAGATTTTGTGTGGGACAAGGATGTGTTCCCTGATCCCAAAGGCCTCATAAGCCGTATAAAGAAAAAAGGCCTTAACGTATGCGTATGGATTAACTCATATATTGCGGAGAAATCGGCGCTCTTTAAGGAGGGCATGGAGAAAGGCTATTTCATTAAGAGAAGGAATGGCAAAACATGGCAGTGGGATATGTGGCAGCCGGGTCTTGCCATAGTTGATTTCACAAATCCTGCAGCATATAGGTGGTACCAGGACAAGCTTTCAATGATGCTTGATTACGGAGTTGACTGTTTCAAGACTGATTTTGGCGAGAGAATACCCACGGAAGATGTGGTATTTTATGACGGCACAGATCCGGAGAAGATGCACAACTATTATACATACCTGTATAACAAGTGTGTTTATGAGCTTCTTGAGAAAAAGAGAGGAAAGGGAGAGGCCGTACTCTTTGCAAGATCCGCAACGGCAGGTGGTCAGAAATTCCCTGTTCACTGGGGCGGCGACTGCTGGTCTGATTACGAATCCATGGAGGAGAGTCTTCGCGGAGGACTGTCACTGCTCATGAGTGGATTTGGATACTGGGCCCACGATATAGGTGGATTTGAGAACACCTCAACTGCCGATGTATATAAGAGATGGGTGGCATTCGGACTTCTTTCTTCACACTCAAGACTTCATGGAAGTTCGTCATACAGAGTGCCCTGGGTTTATGATGAGGAAGCTGTTGATGTAGTCAGATTCTTTACGAAGCTTAAGGCAAGACTGATGCCTTATCTGTATGCCAATGCTATTTACACGTCAAAGACAGGTATACCAATGATGAGGTCCATGGTCCTTGAATTTACAGAGGACAAAAACTGCCATTATCTGGACAAACAGTATATGATGGGTGACTCACTCCTTGTAGCTCCTGTATTTAATGATGAAAGCATAGCCGAGTATTATCTGCCCGAAGGAAACTGGACAAACTTCTTTACCGGCAGGAAACGGAAGGGTGGAAAGTGGTATACTGAAAAGGTCGGATATCTTGATATTCCTCTCTGGGTAAAAGAAAACAGTGCAATAGCTCTCGGAAACAGAGATGACAGACCTGATTACGATTACTCAAAGGATAATGAGATAAGGGTATACGAACTGTCAGATAAAGCAACTGCCGAAATCTATAATGATAAAAACAAAAAGGTTTATGATTTTGTTGCAGAAAAAACAGGAAGCGGTATAAAGATAGAATTAAAGAGTGTCTCAAAGACCATGTCAAAGACTGCTTCAAAGGCCACAGTCAGACTCGTTAATACTGTTATGACAGGCAAGGGAGCAGAGATTGACGGCAAGGATACAGTTGTCAGAATAACGGCTGATATCCCGGTATTATTAAAGGTTTAATATTTATAAAAGTATATATAAAAATCAGGAGGATTAAAAAATGAAAAAATTTTTTGAGGAGTTTAAACAGTTTGCACTTAAGGGTAATGTAATGGACCTGGCAGTCGGTGTTATTATCGGTGCTGCTTTCCAGAACATCGTTACAGCTCTTACAGGTGACTTTATCACACCACTTATTGCGGCAATTACAGGTCATACTGCTGAGGACGGAACAGTAACAATCGGCGGAACATTCACAATCAATGGTGCTGTATTCAATTACGGTGATTTCCTGTCAGCAGTGCTTAATTTCATCATCATGGCATTTATTCTCTTCCTTATCATCAAGGGAGTAAACAAGCTTATGAGCGTTGGCAAGAAGCCTGTGGCACCCGGAGCACCTACTACAAAGATTTGTCCTTTCTGCAAGAGCACAATCGATATAGAGGCTGTTAAATGTCCTCACTGTACATCAGATATTCCTGAGGAGAAAAAGGAAGAGGAGAAGGCATAAGCCTGAATATCAAACACTATATTTAGCGTTTATGATATAAGCCTGTAAATAAAGGGCTCCCGGACAGTTATCAACAATAACTTGTGTCTCTGAAAAAATAAAACACAAAATATACGAAAAGGTATACCATTTTTTTTCAAAATGTGTATAATGAAAAAGGTGGCCTAAAACCACAAGATATTGTGGGTCACTGTAGGGGAGAATTTTGTGAGAAACAGAGGCTATAAGTTCATAATAAACGAAAATGAAACTGGCTACTGGATATTGTGCATCAACGCTACATGGATTAATCATCTGCTTAGGGACAGAGGGATTGAACCGAGAAATTTCAGGGCGTTAAACTGGCGTGATATCGCAGCTGCAGCACCGTCAGAAAAGTTACGTAAGCTGGTAGTTACTTTGAAACCGGCTAACTTCTGGCAGATGTGTGATGTAATAGCATTATCGGAATCAGAGTACGATGATGACAACATGCCGATTTACAGACAGAGATGGTTTACAAGATATCCTATCTTTACTGTAGAAGACGTGTATGAACTGTTACTTGAGAACGGCTTTAATCAGGAAGATGCTCTCCGCGTCACCATGGTAGTGAGGAGAGGGGAGGAATCCCTTGACGGAGTATCACTTAGGGATTTCCTTGAACTGTATGATGTACCTGAAGATCTTGAGAGAGTGATTCTTAGATGTAACAGTCTTGTATCAAGACACTATGTGATAGACAGACTTACTCATATGGTTTGCCAGCTGCTCAGTACAACAAGAAAAGCTAAAGAAGATTAATTATTCTGATTAATCTTTCTATATGTAAAAAAAGACATTCGGCAGGGAGGGCTGAACGTCTTTTTTTCTTGATGATAAATCATTGTAAAAAGGTGACATTTATTTTATTGTTACTGTCTCTCCGGGATTGATTTTTATAATCTGACCACTGCTTTCGATATATACAGGCAACGCATAGCGATTACAAAGCATTGTACCGTCAAGAGATGATATCAGATTTCTGGCTGCAGTCAGGTAATCCTTTATCTCGATATTTGTGGCATACCACACATTATCTTTGCCGGATAATTCCTTCAATACATTTTCCATATAATCCCATGTATTATCCCTGTCGAATTCGTAGCTGTGGCCCCATATGTAAAAGAGCTTTATTCTCAAATGCTCATCTTTTTCAAAGAATCTGTCTACAAGTTTTTCGGCTTCTGACTGATGACATGTAGGATGCCATTTCATAAAATCTGAAGGAAGTGCAAAACCGTATGTGCTCTGTACAGTTCTTGAATATTCAAGACCGGACGATACGGCAGTGTTAATAAATACATCAAAATACTCGCCGTAGGGATATGACAGACCGCGGACCGGGTATCCTGCAAGGACTTCGAGGTTTTTCCTGTCATCTGTAAGCTCACTCATCATCTGAGGGCCTGTAAGAGATGAAGGGAACGGATGGGATACTGTATGGCACGATACCTCATGACCTTTATAAAGAGAATTAACTTCATCTGATGATATATAATCATCCTGTCCGAATTTGCCGGAGTTTAAATGGAATGTGGCTTTTACATTATATTTGTTAAACAGCTGAGCAAGCCGTCTGTCTGAAATCTTTCCATCATCAAAACTGAAAGTCACGGCTTTTGCGAGGCCGTTAGGAAACCTTATCTCATATCCCATGAATGTTCCTCCAAAAAGATATTGTTAACGGATACAGTCTTAAGTATAATACAAAACGATGAAAATATTAAATTATATTAAAAAAGATCCAATGCTGCCTGTATCACTTCTGGCAGCAGTCATATCACTGTTTATCACAAAGCCTGACAGGAGCCTTCTTACATCGATTGACTGGCATACTCTCGGAACGCTTTTCATGATGCTTACAGTACTTGAGGGATTCAAGCAGGAACATCTGTTTAATCCGATTCTGAGACTCAGTGCCCGCTTTAAGACGATGGCGACGCTCTCACTGTTTCTGATATTCGGAGTATTTTTCTCATCGATGTTTGTCACAAACGATGTGTCCCTGATTATATTTGTCCCGCTTACAATTATGCTTTTCAGGGGAGCAGGCAGGGAAGAGTGTATACTGCCTGTAATTTCTATGGAGAATATTGCGGCCATCAGAGGCTCGCTTCTGATGCCTTTTGGAAGTCCACAGAATCTCTTTTTGTTTGAGCAGTCAGGAGTGAGCGCAGTTAAATTTATAGCCCACATGTCACCACTCTGCATTGGCTCAGCAATTCTGCTGATTATATTTGTACTTGTATATTACAGAAAAGAGCTTGGGAAAAAGACAGCGATAAATGAAGATGATATTGTCTCAGAGTGGAAGCCTGAGGGCAAAATCAGGAGAATTACATATCTTGTACTGTTTGTAATGATTCTTATTACAATCGTGACGAGAACGAAGCTCTGGCCGTTTGCAATCATTGTGGTTATAGCAGGCGTCCTTGCGGTAAACAGGAAGCTGTTTAAATCAGTGGATTATGTGCTCCTCGTCACATTCTTCTGCTTTTTTGTATTTTCATCGTCAATAACAGCCAATCCTGTAATAGGAGATTTTCTTAAGAGAAATGTAGGCGGTCATGAATACATTTGGGTGATACTCCTCAGCCAGGTTATATCTAATGTGCCGGCGACTATAGTGCTTTATCCGTTTACAGTCAATTTTGCGGCACTTATATATGGAGCCGATACGGCAGGACTCTGCTCGCTCATTGGTTCACTTGCTTCTGTAATCAATTACAGAATATATGTGAGGGAATATCCTGAAAAGGGCAAAAAGTTTATCAAGGTATTTACCCTGGTCAGCTGGATATTCTTTATCATAGTTGTAATACCCGGATACCTTCTTACAAATTGGAAATGGTAAATAAACGGGTTTTATGATAAAATATAAAATTGTTTCTTGTTTAATTATTTTGTTTCAGATAAGAAACGGAGGGAGAAAAATATTATGAAAAACATTTTTAAGAAACTTTTTGCACTTGGACTTGCATCAGTAATGACCATGTCTCTTGCAGCATGTGGCGGAGCATCTGATGATGGAAATCAGTCAGCAACAGGCGGAGAAGCCGGCACAGTCTACAAGGTAGGTATCTGCAACTATGTTGATGATGCTTCTCTTAACCAGATTGTTGAGAACATCGAGAACAGACTTGCAGAGCTCGGAACAGAGAACGATGTAACATTTGAAATCTCTTACGATAACTGTAATGCAGATGCAAACGTTCTCTCACAGATCGTAGCAAACTTTACTGCAGACGAAGTTGACCTTATGGTTGGTGTTGCAACACCCGTAGCAATGGTTATGCAGGGCGCAACAGAGGATAATCAGATCCCCGTTGTATTTGCGGCAGTTTCAGATCCTCTCGGAGCAGGTCTTGTAGAGTCACTTGATGCACCCGGAGCAAATATTACAGGTACATCAGATTACCTTGATACAAACGCGATCATGAACCTTATCTTTGCTGCTGATCCTGATGCAGACAAGATTGGGCTTCTCTACGATATGGGTCAGGATGCTTCAACAACAGCTATTGCAGAGGCAAAGGCATACCTTGATGAGAAGGGTATCGAGTACGTTGAGCGTACAGGAACCAACGTTGATGAAGTAATGCTTGCAGCTGAGGCACTTGTTTCAGACGGCGTTGATGCTGTATTTACACCTTCAGACAATACAATTATGCAGGCTGAACTTGCTATTTATGAGACATTTGCAGAGGCAGGTATCCCTCACTACGCAGGAGCTGATTCATTCGCTCTTAATGGTGCATTCGTCGGATACGGTGTCGACTACGCAAACCTCGGTGTTGTTACTGCAGATATGATTGCTGATATTCTTGTAAACGGAAAGGATATCTCAGCTGAAGCTGTAAGAACATTTGATAATGGTACAGCTACAATCAATACAGAGATCTGCGAACAGCTCGGACTTGATTTTGATGCTGTATCTGCAGCATTTGAGCCCTACTGCACAAAGATTGAGACAATAACAACAGCAGAAGATTTTGAATAATAAAGGATAATCATGTCAAACTTTTTAAGTCTGTTACAGACAGCGCTTGAACTCGGACTTATCAGTTCACTTACGGTTCTTGCATTGTTTCTAAGCTACACAATGTTAAATGTATGCGATCTTTCCACCGACGGCTGCTTCACCCTTGGAGCAGTCGTCGGTGCTGTGGTTGCACTGTCCGGCCATCCTTACCTTGCAATTATTGCTGCAATGGCTGCGGGAATGATATCGGGTCTTGTTACTGCATTTCTTCAGACCAAGATGGGAATCAATAGTCTCCTTGCCGGAATAATCGTCAACACAGGATTGTATTCGATAAATATCGCCATTATGGGCAATTCATCACAGCTTAATATGAATCAGACCGAGACGATATTTACAGGCGCGAAAACTCTTTTTGAGGGAACAGTCTTAGAAAAGCAGTACAAACTTATTGTTGCCCTTGTTGCGGTTATTCTTGTAATCATATTCCTTGCGCTTTTCCTTAAGACAAAGCTTGGTCTTGCCATAAGGGCTACGGGAGACAATCCGGATATGGTTCGTTCATCATCAATTAATCCCGTATTTACAACAATAATCGGACTTTGCGTAGCCAACGCATTTACGGCTCTCTCAGGATGCCTTCTTGCTCAGTCACAGAAGTCGGTAAATATCGACATAGGTTCCGGTATGGTTACGGTTGCTCTTGCATCGCTTCTTATCGGAAATGCTTTTATGGGCAAGGGACCTATCTGGCTTCGTGCTGTCGGAGCAGTGTTTGGCGCTTATATTTTCAGAGTTGTTTATACAATTGCCTTAAGATTTAATATGCCGGCTTCAATGCTTAAGCTGGTTTCGTCAGTAATTGTAATCATTGCCATATCCGGTCCTTATATCAAGTCGGAAATGCCCATGATTAAGAGACGTCTGGGGAGGAGGGAATAATGGAAAACGTAATTCTTGATATCCGTAATATCTCAAAAACTTTTAACCCCGGAACAATTAATGCAAAACTTGCTCTTGATGACCTTTCTCTAGAAGTTTGCAGCGGAGACTTCATATCGATAATCGGTGCAAACGGAGCGGGAAAATCCACACTGTTTAATGCCATAAGTGGCAGCTTTATTACAGATAAAGGCTCTATTATCCTTGACGGAACTGATATTACGGTTATGCCCGAGCATAAAAGAGCAAAAACAATAGGAAGATTATTCCAGGATCCCATGCGCGGAAGTGCACCCGGAATGACAATAGAAGAAAATCTTGCCCTTGCTGCAGGCCACGGAGGATGGCTCAGCACCATATCGGCTAAAGATAAACAGGATTTCAGGGAGAGGCTCTCTCTTCTTGAGATGGGTCTTGAAGACAGAATGAACCATCCCGTAGGACTTTTATCGGGAGGACAGCGTCAGGCTCTTACTCTTATGATGGCTACCATTAATCCTCCGAAAATACTTCTGCTTGATGAGCATACAGCAGCTCTCGATCCCGGAACAGCAGAGAAAGTACTTGAACTTACCGAGAAGATTGTTAAGGAACACAGCCTTACATGTCTGATGGTTACACACAATATGCAGACGGCCCTTGATCTTGGAAACAGAACAATCATGATGGATCACGGACGTGTAATATATGATGTATCGGGAAGTGAGAGAGAAGGACTTACAATTAATGACCTTCTCGCCAAATTCAAACAGGCATCAGGCAAGGCTCTTGATAACGACAGAATGCTTTTATCTTAATTAACACATGAAGATACTTATCGTTCACAATTTTTATAAACTCCCCGGCGGGGAGGATACAGTTGTCAGAAATGAGAAGAGAATGCTCGAAAGCCATGGTCACAGAGTTATTCTCTATACAAGAGACAACAAAGAACTTGATAATATGAGCAGGGTGAAAAAACTCCTGCTTCCGTTTTGCTCCGTATTTAACATGCGGACATTTTTTGATGTAAGGCGAATTTTGAAGAAAGAGAAGCCGGATGTAGTCCATGTTCACAATACCCTGGCTCTCGTATCTCCTGCAGTTTATTATGCGGCTTTTTCAGTCGGAATCCCCGTAGTTCAGACAGTTCACAATTTCAGATTACTTTGTCCCGGTGCATCATTTTTCAGAAACGGTCATGTGTGTGAGGAATGTGTAAGTAAGGGATTAATGTGCTCTGTTAAGCATAAGTGCTACAGAAACAGCACGCTTCAGACTCTTGCAAGTGCTTTTACGCTTATGATTCACAGGGCTCTTGGCACATATAAAAAACTGAATTACATATGTCTGACACCGTTTAATAAAGAAAAACTCCTTAAATTAAAAGGTGTTGATGAGGATAAAATATTTGTAAAGCCTCACTTTACCGGAAATGTCGAAATCGAAGGCAGTCGTAGTTATAGCGAAAAGCCATACTATGTTTATATCGGACGTCTTGAGAAAATTAAGGGTTCGGATATCCTCTTAAAGGCGTGGGAAAATCTTGGCAAAGATGCTCCTGATCTATATCTATTTGGTAGTGGAGACATGGATGAAAGATGTAAAAGTTTTGCTGAGAAAAATAATCTCACGAATGTAATTTTCAAAGGTCATACCGACCATGACGAATTAATGAAAATCTGTAAATCAGCCAGAGCACTTATTTTCCCTTCTGTCTGCTACGAAGGCTTTGGCATGACTATAATCGAGGCGTACAGCTTAGGCGTCCCTGTTATAGCAGGTGACTTTGGAAACGGAGGTTCTCTTGTAAAAGAGGGCAAAACCGGATTTAAGTATAAATACAATTCGCCGGAGGCTCTGGCTGATACGGTCAGAAAAGCGGAATCACTTTCTGATGACAGCAGGGAGGTCCTTTCGAAGCTTGCCTATAAAGAATATAAGGATTACTACTGCGAGGAAGCTAATTATAAAAAGCTTCTTGAAATATACAGCAGCGTAATCAAAAAGTAACTTTATTATGGTATAATCTTTACGGACGGAGGTTCGCAAAATGAAGATTAACATATATTACGGCGGAAGGGGAGTCATAGGTGACCCTACGCTGTATGTACTTAAAAAGATGACAACCGTATTTGAAGAGCTTAATGTGACAGTGGAGAGATTTGATCTCTATGATCAGAAAAATATCATTGCCACACTGCCTCAAACTATAAAGGAAGCAGATGCGATTGTACTTGCATCCACAGTTGAATGGCACGGTGCAGGCGGATATATTTACTCATTCCTCGATGCATGCTGGCTCTACGGAGACAAGGATAAGATTCAGAACACATATATGGCGCCTGTCATTATGTCCACGACATACGGCGAGAAGGAAGCCCAGCTTGATTTAATAAAAGCATGGGCAACACTTGGCGGAGCCGCAGCCGATGGCATTACAGGATATATTCCCGATGTGGCAGCCCTTGAAAATAATGATACATACGATGAACTCATTGAGAAGTGCGCCGAGAATATATACAGAGCTGTACAGCAGAAGAGAACAACTCTCCCTGTCAGCAACAGGGTTATCAGCCAGAAGATAAACAAGACAAAGACAGGATTCCTGACACAGCAGGAGACAGAGCAGCTCTCTGAATATATTTCAAACGAGAAATTCGTCAACCAGCAGAAAGCGGATATCAAGGAACTCGCCAGCATGTTTAAGGGCAGGATGAAGACAGAGACTGCATCCGGTGACCTTCAGAGATACATGGATACTCTTGAATCAAGATTCAGGCCCATGGCAGACCTTCATATCAGATTTAAGTTCTATATTAAGGATATGGACAAGAATATCGCCATAAGGGTTGAGAATGCCGATATTACGGTTAAGGAAGGGGATGTAACATATCCCGATGTCACCCTGACCATTCCGGAGAAGACACTTCGTGATGTGCTCGCCGGCAAAAAAACTTTTCAGGGGGCATTTATGGACAGCAGCCTGACAGCCAAGGGCGACTTTAAAAATATGAGAATACTCGATGAGATATTCCCGTTTATGGAAGAGAATTCGTAAGATTAAAAGACGGAGGCAAATATGAAAGACGATTGTATTTTTTGTAAACTTGCAAACGGAGTATTTCCGACAAACTCAATATATGAAGACGATACATTCAATGTAATACTTGATGTGGGACCTGCCACAAAAGGACACGCTCTCATATTACCAAAGGAGCATTATGACAATCTGTATGAGCTTCCTGATGAGACAGCGGGAAAGGCAATGATACTTGCCAGGAAGCTTGGAGCTGAGATGGTAAAGCGCCTTAATGCAGACGGTCTTAACGTAGTACAGAACAACGGTGAGACAGCAGGCCAGACAGTTATGCATTATCACCTTCATCTTATCCCGAGATATAAAAATGACGGTCAGCACATATTGTGGCAACCGTCAGAACCTTCGAAAGAAGAGCTTGAGGAAACAAGAGATATCCTCAAAATGTAATTGTTTTATAAAGTGTATTCTTCAATGAGCCGGCAGATTGTGGAGATTGAATCTCTCTGACCTGACTGGCTCATGTTATCTATATAGCTTTGTCTGTTGCAGTACAATTCCTGTACGCTCTCAACAAGTGTATCCTGATCCATGTTTTCCTCCCTGAGTACAAGAGAGAATCCCTGGGCCTCAAAGCTTGATGCATTGAGGAGCTGGTCACCACGGCTTGCCTTGCTGGGAAGGGGTACGAGGATATTGGGCTTGTTTAAAGCGAGGAGCTCGCATATCGCATTGGCTCCGGCCCTTGATATTACGATGTCGCAAAGGGCGAACAGATCTTTTAATTCCTCTTTTACATATTCAAACTGTGAATAACCGTCTGTGTTGAGCAGCATGTTATCCATCTTTTCTTTTCCGCAGATATGAATGATATTAAAGTCAGGGAGGAGTCTTGGAAGTGACTCTCTGACGCAGTCGTTAATCGCCTTTGCACCCTGGCTTCCGCCTATTACCATGATTACAGGCTTGTCCTCTGTGAATCCACAGAACTTCTTGGCTTTTTCACGGTCACCCATCATGAGCTCTTTGCGGATAGGAGAACCTGTGAGCACAGCCTTGTCTCCGGAGATGAGCTTAAGTGTCTCGGGAAAATTGCAGCATACTTTTTTGGCTACAGGTATGCAGAATTTATTGGCAAGACCCGGAGTCATGTCTGACTCGTGAATAATGCACGGAATCTTAAGGGATGCTGCAGCACGAACCACAGGTACTGACACAAAACCACCCTTTGAAAAGATTATGTCAGGCTTGATGTCTTTCAGTATTTTTTTTGCTTCTGCTATTCCTTTAATGACTTTAAAGGGATCGCTGAAATTCTTGGGGTCATGGTATCGTCTGAATTTACCTGTAGATACTCCGTAGTATGGAATACCGTAATCAGCAATGAGCTTTTTCTCGATACCGTCATAAGAACCGATATAATAGATTTCATAACCCATCGTCTGGAGAGACGGGATGAGAGCGATGTTAGGAGTTACATGTCCGGCGGTTCCGCCGCCTGTGAGTACAATCTTTTTCATAATATTATTCTTCCCGAATATCAGTTGTTTTCCTTGAATTGTCTGAGCGCTTTGGAGAGCTGGTCAGGGCACGATGTGCCTCTGCCGTTACAGTTAATTCCCTCAAGTTTTGAGATGGCATCGTCAATATTCATACCCTTGACGAGAGCACTGATTCCCTGGGTATTACCGTTGCATCCACCTGTAAAAGCAACTGATGTAATGATGTCATTTTCAACTTCCACGTCAATTGCTCTGGAGCAGACGCCCGAAGGTATGTATCTCATGTGAATTCCTCCGAAAATATATGTTTTAATTCAGTAAATTATAACACATTAAGTGGATTTTGTTTATCTGTATTTTGTCAAATATGTTGTTGCTCCAAAAGTTTTCATCAAAGGGGTTACGGTTGTAATAATGGCATAAATATGGTAATATAAACATGGTTTTGATTGGTAAAAACCATACATTTCAGAAGAGGTTTACAGATAAATGGACGAGAGTAATATGATGCTCATGCTTGTCATGGGTGGCGGGCTGCTTATAATCATTTCGGTTGTTGTTTCCGTTGTTTCTACAGTGGTCAGTTCAGTTGCATCAGCTGTAGATGACGAAGAGGAATAATCCTGAGATTAACAAAGCTCAGCTATAGTGTGGGGGATAAAGTTCAGACGCAGGCGTAATGGCTCCGCGTCTTTTTTCCTATATGGGACAGAATTAAGCCAGAGAGATTTTTATGAAAGAATATATAAGTAACAGAGCAAAAACAATAAAAGACGAAGGCCAGACAGCGAAAAAGGGAAGGACTGATGTATCGAGACGAAGCAAAGTCAAGGTTCAGGAACCGTCCATGTACAATGTCATTATGCTCAATGATGACTTTACGCCAATGGATTTCGTTGTTGACATGCTCATGAAATATTTTGAGAAATCGTCGACAGAGGCCACAAATCTCATGCTAACGGTTCATAAAGGCAACAGGGCAATTGTCGGTACATATGTATACGACGTGGCTATTACAAAGACGATGAAGGTCACCGGAGAAGCCAGGGACAAGGGGTATCCATTCAAGGTGATTGTGGAGAAGAGAAAAGAATAAAAGGATTTGTTAAGGTATGGATGAAATGATATTTGACGAGAGAATAGAAGAGATACTTAGATACGCTGTCGGAAAAAGTATGTTTGCCCAGAATGAATATGTTACACCTGAGCATATACTCTATGCGATGATGGCCATGCGCGAATTCACAAAAGCATTTGAGAGCATGGGAGGAAATATCCAGGAGCTGACAGACGATCTGGAAAAATATTTTGCAGAGATGCTTCCAAAGAGGACTGACTCTCAGATTCCCGATAAGGCAGAAGTGTCTGCAGGATTTACAACTGTCATGGAGACAGCGGTTGAAGCAGCGAGAAACAGCGGCAACGAACAGGTAGGTGCACACCATGTGCTCTGGGGAATCCTGAACTTACAGGAGAGCTTTGCTGTTTACTATATAGAAAAGCAGGTGGACGATAAGCAGGAACTGCTCTTTAGATTTTCAGAGCTCCTGCAGGACAGCCGTAATAATGATGATGAGGACGATGAAGAAGACGGCGATATGTGGAAGGATTACGCAGTCCGCCTGAATGATACTGTAAAAGATCATAATCCTCTTATAGGCAGGGATGACGAGATAGAGCGTACCATTCAGATACTTCTTCGCAGGGATAAAAATAATCCTATCTTTGTAGGTGAGGCAGGCGTTGGCAAGACCGCCATGGCGTACGGTCTCGCAGACAGGATTGTTAAGGGCGAAGTGCCCGATGAGCTTAAGGACGCCAGCGTATTTTCACTGGACCTCTCATCGATTGTCTCAGGTACTCCCTACAGAGGCGAATTTGAGAAAAAGATAAAGCAGCTCATGGATTCAATTATGAAGGAAAAAGAGCCAATCGTATTCCTTGATGAGATTCAGAATCTTGTAGGTGCCGGAGGACTCTCCGGAGGTGGCATGGATGCAGCCAATATACTCCAGCCATTCTTTGAAGATAATTCGATCCGTTTTATGGGTGCTGCCACATATTCGGAATACAACAAAAATATTCAGAAGACACCTGCTCTTGCCAGGCGTTTTCAAAAGGTTGATATAAAGGAGCCTTCCGAGGCAGAGGCAGTAAAAATCCTTGAAGGCCTCAAAAAGAATTACGAGAAATTCCATAAAGTAAAATACGGAAAAGACGTTATGGAATATGCGGTATCTCTCTCCAAGAGATTCGTGAATGATAAATTCCTGCCGGACAAGGCAATAGATTTAATTGACGAGGCAGGTGCATACAGAAGGATGCATCCGGCTCCCGATAAAAAGACACAGACTGTCGATAAGGCAGTAATAGAGCAGGTGCTCTCAAAGACATGCGGTATACCGCTTCAGACTGCAAAGTCCACAGAGGTTGATTCACTCTCTCATCTCTATGAGAATATTACATCAAAGGTATTTGGCCAGGACCATGCAGTAAAAATGATAGTAGATGCCATATGCATGTCGAGGGCAGGACTTAACGAGGATGATAAGCCGGTGGCAAAGCTTTTGTTTGTAGGCCCTACCGGTGTTGGTAAGACAGAGGTTGCAAAGGTCCTCGCAAAAGAACTTGGCATAGAGCTTGTCCGCTTTGACATGAGTGAATACGCTGAAAAGCATACTATATCGAAGCTCATTGGTTCTCCGGCAGGTTACGTCGGATACGATGAGGGTGGACTGCTTACGGATGCAATCAGGAAGACCCCTCACTGCGTACTACTTCTTGATGAGATTGAGAAGGCTCATCAGGATATATTCAATGTACTGCTGCAGGTGATGGATTATGCTTCGCTGACTGACAGCAAGGGCCAGAAGGCAGACTTTAAAAATGTCATAATCATTATGACGAGTAATGCGGGAGCCCGGATGGTTGGCAAGCAGAAGATAGGCTTTGGTGAAAAGGTAATAGACGACAGCTTCATGATGGAGGAGGTTAAGAAGGTATTTTCTCCGGAATTCAGGAACAGGCTCAGCGGTATAGTTACCTTTAATCACATGAGCAGGGAGATGGCAGAGCAGATTGTCGACAAGAAGCTTAATGAGCTGACAACAAAACTTGCAGGCAAGAAGGTTGCACTGACTGTCTCAAAGAAAGCAAAGGATTACATTCTTAAGAAGGGTATTACAAACGAGTATGGTGCCAGAGAGATTGAGAGGGTTGTCGACTCTGATATCAAGCCTCTGTTTGTAAAGGAGATACTTTTTGGAAAGTTAAAGAAGGGTGGAAAGATAAAGCTTGATACCGCTTTATCGGCAGAGAACAAAAAAGAACAGCTTGTTTTAAAATAGCTGATTAATATGGGATTGGAGGTTACAAATTATGCCAAAGACTGAGGCGGGCACTGTCAGAAACAGGATTTTTATAAACGATGAGTGGCTTTTTTCTCATTCGTTTTCTGATGAAATGTGCAGGAAGGATTATGACGAGAAAGATATGGAAAGTGTGAGACTCCCTCACACTAACAGAGAGCTCGATTATAATTATTGTAATGAAAAAGATTATCAGGAGCTGTGCTGCTATCGCAGACATATACAGGTTGATAAGAACTGGTCTGACAAAAATGTATTTGTCACATTTGAGGGCGCAGGTCATCTCGCTGTAGTATATGTTAACGGGGAGAAGGTAGCAGAGCACAGATGCGGTTATACATCTTTTACTGTTGAACTTACTGATTTCATAAGCGACAGCAAAGAACTGATAATTACCGTCATGCTTGATACGAGAGAGAATCTTAATATTCCTCCGTTTGGAAAAGTAATTGATTACATGACATACGGTGGTCTCTACAGAGAAGTTTATCTGGAGATAACCGACAAAGCATATATTAAAGATATGTACGCAGCCAACAACAAATGTCAGGGAAGCAACGTGCTCCTTGATATACTGGCTGACGTAGAAATTCCCGGCAGTCTTAAGGAGAATATGAAAGCTGTTTTTAATATTACTCCTGCCGATACGGAATTCATGAAAAAAGCAGGAAGTGTCAAAACGCCCATTCTTAAGGAGAGTGAAATTGATATTTCCGAGATTTCTGATATCAGACCTTATTCCCTTAAAATTAAAGATGCATGTTTGTGGACTCCTGACAAGCCGTATTTATATGACGTGTCGATGAAACTTGTCGGCGGAGCCAAAGTTTATGATGAGTATGTTGTCAGGACAGGCTTCAGACAGACTGAGTTTAAGGCAGACGGATTCTATATAAACGGAGAGAAATTCAAGATAAGAGGAATGGACCATCATCAGTGCTTTCCTTATGTTGGATATGCCATGCCAAAGTCCATGCAGGTATTTGACGCTGACATTATGAAGAATGAGCTGTCATTAAATGCAGTCAGAACATCACATTATCCCCAGTCCCATTACTTTATTGACAGGTGTGATGAGATAGGACTCCTTGTATTTACTGAGTTCCCGGGATGGCAGCATATAGGAGACAGCGAGTGGAAAGATCAGGCTGTATGCAACGTGGCGGAGATGATTACTGAGTATCGCAATCATCCGTCCATAATTCTCTGGGGCGTCAGAATAAATGAGTCAGTCGATGATGACGAGTTTTACAAGCGTACCAATAAAGAGGCAAAGCATCATGATCCTTACAGACAGACAGGCGGTGTAAGAAACTTCTCAAAGAGCAATCTCTTTGAGGATGTATATACATACAATGATTTCGTTCATACAGGTGGAAACCAGGGTGTCGATGACAAGAAGAAGATTACATCAGATCCGTCAAAGGGATATCTTGTCAGTGAATACATGGGCCACATGTTCCCGACAAAAGCTTTCGACAGCGAGTCTCACAGGTTAGAGCATGCCCTGCGTCATATGAATGTAATAAATGATGTGGCAGGCAAGGACGACATAGCCGGATCGTTTGGATGGTGTATGTTTGATTACAACACCCACAAGGATTTCGGAAGCGGAGACAGAATCTGCTATCACGGTATTATGGATACGTTCAGGAATCCCAAGATGGCGGCTGCCGTATATGAGAGCCAGAAGGATATGGACTCGGAAGATGATGCAGTCCTTGAGATAAGCTCATCAATGGATATAGGCGAATATCCGGGAGGAAACCTTAACGAGCTCTATGCATTTACAAATGCAGACTCTGTAAAGCTTTATAAAAATGATGAGTTTATTGCGGAGTTTAAGGCATCTGATTCCAAATACAAAAACATCCCTCACGGAGCAATCCTGATTGATGACTTTATCGGAGACCAGCTTATTACAAAAGAGCATTTTGATGAAAAGAAAGCGGGCCTTATCAAACAGCTGTTAAAAGATATCGTGAAATACGGCATGGCATCGCTCCCGGCATCATCAAAACTCCTGGCAGCAAGGCTTATGGGATTCTACGGTATGACATACGAGCAGGGCGTGGACCTCTTTGGCAAATATGTAGCCAACTGGGGTGGATTTGCTCTTGAGTACAAATTCGAGGCGATAAAAGATGGTAAGGTAGTAAAGACCGTAAAGAAGGGTGCTGCAGAAGAACTTCATCTGGATGTAAAGACTGACCATACAGATCTTTGTGAAGATTCATCATATGATGTGGCAGCCCTTAGAATATGTATGCGTGATCAGAACGACAATCTCGCATCATATTATCAGGAGCCACTGGAGATATCAGTATCCGGTGAAGCAGAAATTATAGGTCCTCATATAGTGAGCTTTAAAGGAGGCATGACAGGTACTTATATTAAGACTCTTGATAAATCAGGAAAAGCAACAGTAAAGCTGAAATCCGGAAGAATTGAGAAGTTGGTTGAGTTTACTGTTTCAAAATAGAATATTTTTTGGAAGGAGAATTTCTTATGAGATTGGGGTTAAAAGAAAAAGCATCCTACGGACTTGCCGCTGTAGGAAAAGATATGGTTTATATGTTATCGGCAAGCTACATACTTTATTATTACCAGGATATACTCGGCGTATCGGCGATTGCCATGGGTATTATCCTTATGGCAGCCAGAGTATTTGACGCATTTAATGATCCCATAATGGGTATCATTGTTGCCAAGACCAAGACGAGATGGGGCCGGTTCCGCCCATGGCTTCTTATCGGTACTGTTATAAATGCAGTGATTCTGTATCTCATGTTTGCAGCTCCCCCTGCACTCACGGGAGCCGGACTTACGGCTTATGCTGCAATCTTTTATGTACTCTGGGGTGTTACCTATACAATGATGGACATTCCTTTCTGGTCAATGATTCCTGCCTTTACTGAAGGCGGCAAAGAGCGAGAGGGACTGACTACTCTTGCAAGATCATGTGCAGGTGTAGGTTCTGCACTTATCACTGTTGTAACCATCATGGCAGTACAGGCTCTCGGAGCAGGCAATGAGAGAGAAGGTTTCAAGTGGTTTGCACTTATTGTAGCCATACTGTTTGTGATATTCACACTTCTTGCATGTACTAACATTAAGGAGAAGGCAACAGTGGATGTTGATTCTCCATCAGTCGGGGCAATGTTTAAGGCTCTGCTTCAGAACGATCAAGCTATGACAGTTGTAATAGCAATTGTTCTTATCAACTGCTCACTGTATGTTACATCAAACCTCCTTATCTATTTCTTTAAATATGATATTGCCGGCAGTGAGTGGCACAAGACATATACATTATTTAACACTGTAGGTGGTGGTACCCAGATTCTCTCGATGATGGTATTTTATCCTTTCATCAGAAAATTCTTATCAACTACAAAGGTATTTTATTTAAGTATAATCATGGCAGTTGTTGGATACGGCGTACTTTTTGCAGAGATGTGCGCAGGCGTCAGCTCACTTCCTCTTCTTCTTATTCCGGGTGTCTTTGTATTCCTTGCATTCGGATGTCTTACCGTCCTTACAACAGTATTCCTTGCAAATACAGTTGATTACGGGGAACTTAAAAATGACAGAAGAGATGAGAGTGTCATCTTCTCAATGCAGACATTCGTTGTAAAGCTTGCATCAGGTGTTGCTGCACTTGTTGCATCACTTTGTCTTCAGTTAAGCAATCTTTCCGATAATAAAGATGATGTGGTTACCGAGGCTGTCACAGGTTCATCGGTGATGATACTCAGGATGACGATGACAGTGTTGCCGATAATCGGACTTATCATAGCGATATTTGTATTCAAAAAACACTTTATCCTTAGCGAAGAAAAGATTAATGAGATTAACGAAAAGCTTAAGACAAAGAAAGAGGACAGACCGGTACTTAACGGAGAGACCATTATATGATAATAGCCGAGAATAAGATTTTTATATTAAATACTCTTCATACAACGTATGCCTTCAGGATTATGGATACAGGTCACGCCGAGCATCTCTATTACGGAAGACGTGTTAATATCACACCTGATGAGAACGGAATATCTGCGTTAACCGAGAAGCATGCTTTTGCACCCGGCAACACTGTTAATTATGATAAGGACAGCACCGGGTTTTCCATGGAGGATGCATGCCTTGAAATATCGGGATCAGGCAAGGGAGATATGAGAGAGCCTGCTGTAATGCTGGTATCTGCAGACGGCAGCAGAACAGGCGATTTTGTATATAAATCATTTGAGACAGGCAGTGACGTATTTATAAATGACAGTGGCCTGCCTATGTCTCATTCGTGTGATGAAGAGCTTGTTGTCACATATGAAGATAAAAACAGCGGAGCAACGCTGCAGACTTGTTATAAGGTATTTGAAGATGAAGATGTGATTACGAGATGTGCCAGAATTATAAATGACACAGAAAACAATATCGTAATTGAAAAACTCATGAGTCTTCAGATTGATTTTGACAGACCCGGATTTAAGATTTCTTCTTTCACCGGCGGATGGGCCAGAGAGATGAACAAAGAAGACACTGTCTTAAATGCAGGCAAATTTGTCATTGAGAGCAGGACAGGTACAAGCAGCAACAGAGCCAATCCTTTCTTTATGATTTCTGATAAAGACACAAATGAGGATGCCGGCGATGTATACGGATTTAATCTTGTATACAGCGGTAATCATTATGAGAGCGTATCAGTCAACTCGTTTGGCAAGACAAGGATTCTTTCAGGCATAAATCCAGAAGGATTTTCATGGGTACTTGAACCATCAGAGGAATTCATTACTCCTGAAGCAGTGATGACTTTCTCCCATCGCGGATACAACAATATGTCACATCATATGCATTCTTTTGTCAGAAAGCATATTGTCAGAAAAGAGTGGCAGAGACGTAAACGACCGATTCTCCTAAACAGCTGGGAAGCAGCATATTTTGATATAAACGAATCAAAGCTTTTAAAACTTGCATCAAAGGCTGCAGATGTCGGAATAGAACTGTTTGTCATGGATGACGGATGGTTTGGAGAGAGAGACAATGATACAAAATCCCTCGGTGACTGGACAGAAAACAAAAAGAAACTGCCCGGTGGATTAAAGGGACTAACAGATAAAGTAAAAGCTCTTGGGCTTAAGATGGGTATATGGGTTGAACCTGAGATGGTCAACACGGACAGCATTCTTTACAAAAAGCATCCTAACTGGTGTCTTGCAATACCCGGCAAAGATCATAGCGAGGGCAGAAATCAGCGAATGCTCGATTTGTCGAGACCTGAGGTAACAGATTTTATCGTGGAGGAAATGACGAGAGTATTTTCGTCAGCTGACATATCCTACGTCAAGTGGGATATGAACCGGGTAGTCAGTGATGTATATTCATCAACACTATCTCATGATAAACAGGGTGAAGTGATGCACCGGTATGTGCTGGGTCTCTATGAATGCATGAAGAAACTGACAGAGAGATTCCCTGACATTTTATTTGAGGGATGCGCATCGGGTGGAAACAGGTTTGATCTTGGCATCCTCTCATATTTCCCTCAGATATGGGGCAGTGATAATACAGATGCGATGTGCAGAGCTGTTATCCAGAATGGTTACAGCTACGGATATCCCCTTGAGTGTGTGGGCGCCCATGTATCGGGCAGTCCAAACCATCAGACACTGCGTCGTACGCCGCTTGAATCAAGATTTGCGGTTGCTTCGTTTGGCAGTCTCGGATATGAGTGCAATCTCTGTGATATGACAAAAGAGGAAACTGATGCAATAAAATCTCAGGTTGAATTATATAAGAAGTGGAGAAATGTTTTTCAGGACGGCATATTCTACAGAAGCAGAAACTTTGATGACGGAAATATAACTGAGTGGACCATGGTTTCAAGGGACAGAAAGATGGCTGTGGGAATGGTGCTTCAAAATCTTGTGAAGCCTAATACCCAGTATCTGCGATATAATGCTAAAGGACTCCTTAATGATGTAAATTACAGATTTACAAACAGGGAGCTTAAGTATGATATCAGGGATTTCGGAGATTTGGTCAATACGGTATCACCTGTCCATTTAAAGCAGGATTCCATAGCACTTGATGTGTTGGCAAAGATTGTTAAAATGGATGGTGAGGAAGAAAATGTCACCGCATCAGGTGATGTGCTTATGCACTGCGGAGTAAAGCTTAAGCAGGCATTCTCCGGCACGGGTTACAATGAGCAGGTCAGATTTTTCCCTGACTTCTCAGCGCGAATGTATTTTATGAACGCATTATAATTGCGGGAGGTTAAAAGTTTTATGGAAGAAAACAAGGAAATAATCTCAGAGGAGATTAAAGAGGAAAAAACAGAGGAGAAAAAAGAAAAGAAAGGGCTTGTAGGTAATGTTAAGGCTGCTCTTTCAAAAATGGTTACAGGATTAATCAAAGTATTTAAGGATTATCCACTTACCATGGGTGCTATAGTCATCACAACGATTCTCGGTGCAATACTGATTGACTATGACAGTGAAAGTGATTTACTTGCAAAGATAGCAATGTTCTTTGGAGTATTTTCTGTTCAGTCAATTTTTGTTGAGGAACATTTTAAGAAAAAGATTGTTCCTTACATAATATCTGAGGTGATTGCCGCTGCCCTGTCAGTCTTTTTCGTTGCCGTTATCAGCTGCGAGGAAGAGACAATGTTTGGAATGGACATACTGATACTCCAGAGTTATATGTTCAGATTCTATGTTGTATGGCTTTCGGGTCTTGCGGTTGCTGCTTTATATCACATGTTCAAAAGATTAGGAGATACATTTGAGCGTTACTGCATCGATACATTCGGGACTTTTGTCAGAGTATCAGTTGTATACGGACTCCTTGCAGGAGGCGTAGGCATAATCATTGCAATATTTGATTACCTGATTATGGATACTGGTTCATTTATAGGACGTGTTGAGATTTTCCTTCTCGGAGCCATATACGTACCCGCATGTATTCTCTGCTTCTCCCAGAAGCAGGAAAAGTACGGCAAGTTTTCAAGACTCGTATTTCTTTATGTACTTGAGCCAATGCTCATGGTGGCTGATGTCATTATTTATGCATATATCGTTAAGATACTGCTTGGCAGAGAGTGGCCTTCAAACCAGGTCTTCCCAATTCTTACATTCCTGTTCTGCACAGGACTTTTCATATGGACCATGTGCAGCGGCATAGATGAGGAAAACAATTTCTTTGTAAAAGTATCAAAAATACTGCCGTTTGTATTTATACCGTTTATCGTGCTTCAGGCTATATGCGTAGGTATGCGTGTGGGACAGTACGGAATCACTCCCGGCAGATACTGGGGACTGATGCTTATTGCAGGTGAGATTATTTATATTATTGTTTATACCATTCAGGTACTTAAAAAGAAAAACACTGTTTCATGCATGCTCTATGTTGGAATTGTTCTTCTGTTTATAGCAGTCCTTATGCCCGGGCTTAACTGCTTTGATATGACATTTAATTCCCAGTATGCAAAGATAAGAGTTCTTCTTGATAAAGGCGACAAGATGAAGGAGACCGATAAGTCCGAGATAGCCGACAGGGCAAGGGTTATCAAGAGAATGGATGCAATATCTGAAGAAAAGCTCTATGCAATGTTGTCAAAGGATGAGAAGGAACTCATTGAGGATATGACCAGTTACTCATACTATAAGGAGTACAAAGTTTATTTAAGTGGTTATACAAGTCTTGGGCTGGTGGATATTTCCGAATACAGTGCAATGCAGTCATTTGGATATTATTGTTCCTCAGGTGACTTCAGGGATTTATCTGAATTTGAAAGCGTTGATCTGATGGATAGTTATAATGCAGATATAAGCGTTGGAGATAATGTGTATGACCTTTCGGGAATACTTACAGAATGGATGGAAAAGTACGCTGACGATTCATCACATTTCGATGATGAAATACGTGGCAGGGTATATCATCTTGATGATCAGACTGATATGTTCCTTACAAATGTCTCAATGACATTTAACAAGGAGGACAATACCATATCATACCTGAGTCTGACCGGATATTTGTACTATAAATAATATATGATATATTCGCCTTAAATAGTGCGAATTATGTGGGAAATATGGTATAATTAATCGTTAATAAAAGGGGAATTAATTTAAGGACATAAATGGAAAACAAAGAAAGTCTTTTTGGAACAAAACACAAAGTCACACTGATTATTATGGCTTGTATTCTTGTGGGATTTTTCGTTATAGGCGTAATATCCTACAGGCAGATTTATGACCTTTTTCTGGATCAGATAAAAGACAGTGCGATGATCTTCGCCAGCGAGGCATCTGAAGATGTAGACGGAGACATGCTTCTTGCAGTTGAAGCAGAAGGCGATGAAGCATATAACGAAGTGTACGGTGAGCTGGAGAAATATCTGAACTACAATATTATCGAGTATATCTATACGATGAAGCTCGAAGATAAAAAACTTGTATTTGTAGTTGATATGGATCAGGAAAAGCCTGCAGCTGTGGGTGAGGAGTATGAGTTCCTTGACGATATGAAGCCTGCATTCCAGGGTGATGTATGCTGTGATCAGGACATTACATGGGATAAGTGGGGATCATATATAAGTGCATATGCCCCGGTATACTGCAGTGATGAGAGTATTGCAGGTATAGTTGGTATTGATGTCAGCGTCAATGATATCAATGAGCAGCTCGTACGGTTCAGGAGAGCCATGATTATTGCAATTACAGCATTTGCTGTGATATCGGTAGCAATCTTTGCTTTTGCGTTTTTGAAATACAGCAATATAGATTCACTGACGGGTATTGCCGATTATCAGAGGCTTAATATCAAAGGTCTCAGTCTCCAGAGAAGAGGCAAACTGTCCCAGTATACAGCAATTCTTGTTAATATCAGAGATTTCAAATATCTTAATCAGCGTTTCGGTACAGCAAACGGTGATGTTATCCTGCGTAAATTTGCACAAAGAATAAAGGGACTCCTTAAGAGAGGCGAGTTCGTGGCAAGAACCGGTAATGACAACTTCCTCATTCTTGTGTATAAGGACAGAGTTGAAGTACTTCTCGGAGCCTTTGATAATACGACCATGTTCCTTCAGACAGAGGACGGCAGGGAAGAGATAGGCATACCTGTAAGATGTGGTATATATGATATCGTGGATGGCGACAACATCAGTGAAGTGACCAACAGATGTTCAGCCGCAATTAACAAGGCAAGGCTCAGCAATGAGACTAATGTAGTCAGATTTGAGAAGAGCATGCTTGATAATCTCGTTCATGAGAAAGGCGTACTTGCATCATACAGAAACGGTATTTTACGCAAGGAATTTACTGCTTATTATCAGCCCAAGGTTGATATTAATACAAATACACTGATTGGAGCCGAGGCTCTTATCAGATGGATTAAGGACGGCAAGCTTGTGCCTCCGGGAATGTTTATTCCGGTCCTTGAGAAAGAAGGCTTTGTGCCTGAGCTTGATATGTACGTGTTTGATAAGGTCTGCCAGGATATTAAGCACTGGGAGAAAGAAGGATGTCAGCCTGTCCGCATATCATCAAACTTCTCAAAACTTCATCTTAAGAACCCAAACTTTGCAGATCAGATTCTCGAGATTGCCAACAAGTATGAGGTTGATTACAAATACCTGGATGTAGAAATTACTGAGTCATCAGGTTATTCTGATTTCGACGCACTCATGACATTTATAAAGAGAATGAAGGAAGTCGGCATATCAGTATCGATGGATGACTTTGGTACAGGTTATTCATCACTCTCAATGCTTCGTGATGTAGACGTTGATATAGTTAAGATTGATAAATCATTTGTAGATATTGTTACCAAGGGTGATGACCTCGGTACCCAGTTCTTTAAGAACGTTGTAAAGATGATACATGACCTCGAGAGAGATACAGTATCTGAGGGTGTTGAGACCAAGCAGCAGGTTGAGATATTAAAGAAGACCGAATGTCATGTTGCCCAGGGCTACTACTTTGACAAGCCTCTGCCCGAGCAGGAATTCTTTGAGAGAGTGAAAGCTCCTCATGAGTTTTATAAAGATAAATAATAAGGTTGTGTAACAGGCTTTGAGCAGGAAAAAGAGAAAGAATAAATCAGGTACAAATAATAATAAAGCAAATCAGGTACGCTCAGTTAATGAAAACATGGCGTATGAAGAAGACGAAACAAAGGAAACAGAACTTGTTGAAACGGAAAATATTGAAACAGATTCTGTAAGTGACGATACATCAACTGATTTACAAAAAGAAATTGATCTGGTGTGGGAAACTGCACCGATAAGACTCGACAGTGATATTGAATTTATTGATATCATGGATGACAGTGACGAGGACGACATATACGATGAAGACGATATTGTCGAAGAGGAAGAAGTTGTTCCCCAGCCTGTTTCTGAAGATGTAGCAGACGAAGAAGAAACGATAAATAGAGTAGAAGAATCAGATAACGGTGAATCACAGGCAGAGAAAGAATCGGACGAAGAGATAACGGACGATTCCCTTGCAATTTCAATAAAGCATCTTAGCAAATCCTACAGACTTTACAAAAGAGGATCCGACAGATTAAGAGAATCTCTCGGACTGACGAGAAAGACATTATCCACGGAAAAGAAAGCGTTGGATGATGTTTCTTTTGATGTTAAAAAAGGAGAGACAGTCGGCATCATCGGTACAAACGGATCGGGTAAGTCGACGATATTAAAGATAATCACAGGCGTACTCTATCAGACTTCCGGAGATATTAAGGTTGACGGCAGAATATCCGCACTCCTTGAACTTGGAGCCGGATTTAATCAGGAATATACAGGTCTTGAAAATGTATATCTCAACGGTACCATGATGGGATATACAGATAAAGAGATTGATGAGAAACTCGACAGTATATTAGAGTTTGCTGACATAGGAGATTACATTTATCAGCCGGTAAAGACATACTCATCAGGAATGTTCGTCCGTCTTGCTTTTGCAGTAGCGATCAATATAGACCCGGAGATCCTCATAGTAGATGAAGCACTCTCTGTCGGAGATGTATTTTTCCAGTCAAAGTGTTATCACAAATTTGAAGAGTTCAAGAAGATGGGCAAGACCATACTCTTTGTAAGCCATGATCTTGGCTCAATCAGTAAATACTGTGACAGGGTAGTCCTTTTAAATAAAGGTGTAAAGCTTGGTGAGGGCTCACCCAAGGAAATGATTGATGTATACAAGAGAGTCCTTGTAGGCCAGTATGATGCAGAGAACGGTGATACAGCCAGCAAGGAATCGGCAGATGCCAAGAATCCCAATCTCCTTGAATACGGCGACGGCTCAGCTCACATAGATGAATACTACATCACTGATGAGGGTGGTATCAGGTCTTCGTCAATAGTAAAGGGCAGCAGATTTACTGTCTATATGAAGATAAAGTTTAACAGGGATATCACATCTCCGATTTTTGCGTTTTCTATCAAGAATATAAAGGGTACGGAAATCACGGGTACAAATACAATGTTTGAAAAAGCATTCCTTGAGCCTGTATCTAAAGGGGATGTAAAGGAAGTGACATTCGAGCAGGAGATGAACCTTCAGGGCGGCGAATACCTGCTTTCCCTTGGCGTTACCGGATTTGAAGGCGATGATTTCAAGGTGTATCACAGACTGTACGACTGTATTAATATCACAGTTGTATCTGATAAGGATACAGTCGGATTTTATGATATGAATTCTGTAATTAAGGTTAAATAAAATGTCTGCAAACGAGACTATCGGAAAAATCACACTGGACTTAAAACATTATCCCGGGGAGGATCTGTATTCGGACGGAGCTGCCGAGCAGGAACTCCTTGATATAGTATCTGCTCATGATGAATCCGAATTTAAGGATGTCATAGATGAGAAGATGAGCTGGCCTGTGCTTTATCATCTCTCAGATCAGAGAGAGAATATTGCCTCATGGCTCCCTATCGGCAAGGATGACAAGGTTCTTGAGGTAGGCTCGGGATGTGGCGCAATCACAGGGGTGTTCTCGCGAAAAGCAGGAGAAGTGGACTGTGTTGATCTCTCAAAGCGCAGGAGTACCATTAACGCTCTTCGTCACAAAGAATATGATAACGTAACTATTCATGTAGGAAACTTTCTTGATATAGAGCCTGACCTTCCGATTGATTATGACTGGGTATGCCTTATAGGCGTGTTTGAGTACGGCAGCAGTTATATGTCTACGGAGAGACCGTATCATAAATTCCTTGAGACATTAAAAAAACATGTAAAGCCCGGAGGCCGAATAGTCATAGCCATTGAGAACAGGCTGGGAATTAAGTATTTTGCAGGATGTACAGAGGACCATCTTGGTTCATATTTCTCAGGAATAGAGGGATATAAGAGCGGAGATTATGTGAGAACATTTTCAAAGCCGGGACTTGAGAAGATTTTTAATGAGTGCGGGGAAAATAATTATCATTTCTATTATCCGTACCCTGATTATAAATTACCTACGACGATTTATTCTGACAGAAGACTTCCTTTAAGGGGAGAACTGACAAACAATATACGAAACTTTGACAGGGACAGACTCCTTCTCTTTGATGAGAAAAATGCATTTGACTCGATGATTTCAGATGGACTGTTTCCGATGTTCTCCAATTCGTATCTTGTAATACTTGGTGATGAGATAAGCCCTGTGTATGCAAGATTTTCAAATGAGAGGTCTGACGATAAAGCCATCGTTACGTTAATGGATTGCGACAAAAATAATATTGTCGTAAAGAAAATCCCTATGACAAAAGAGGCGACAGGCCATATTAAGATGTTGTCAGATAATTATAAGAAGCTGGCTGAGAAATACAGAGGCTCGTCATTAAAAATCTGTGAGTGCACTATTATTGATGATAAGGCAGTATTCCCGTTTGTTAAGGGCAGGTCGCTTAATGATATTCTTGATGAATGTCTTAAGTCAGGTGACAGTCAGAAATTCTATGATATTGTATCTGAATTTAAGAACAGGATATCTTACAACGAGGATTATCCTTTTACAGATTTTGATCTCGTATTTTCTAATGTTATTGCAGACGGCGATGACTGGACGGTCATTGATTACGAGTGGACAAAAGAGGAAAAGACTGACAGCAAATATCAGACATGGAGAGCACTCTACTGCTACATGCTTGAAAGTGATTCGAGATGTGAGATTGATTTGCACAGGATTTATGACATTCTTGGAATCACCGCAAAGGATGAGGATGAATATATTCAGAGAGAGATGTCATTCCATGAGACTGTCCAGAGTGGCCATATGTCATTAGCTCAATTACGGGCACGAATCGGTACGACCGTAATTCATCCCGAGAAATATATAGATATGAACGGCGCCATGGAAAATGCAAGGCGTGTTCAGATATATACAGATAAGGGTAACGGATACAGCGAGGAGGAATCAAGATTCATAAAAGATGCAGTCTTTGATGATGAGAAGATTTCTTTTAAGGTGAGATTTTCGGGTGAGGTAAAGAATCTCAGAGTTGATCCCATGATGAGCCCGGGAGCTGTATTTATCGAGACCCTTAAGATAAACGGAAATGACCTTCCCGACAAATCCAAGAAATATATTGAATGTAACGGAAGAAAGCTCAGGGGAGATAAAGAAGGATACATATTTGAGACAAATGATCCCAATATGAATATTCACCTTGAGACGATTAATCTAAATAAAGATACGGACAATGAGCTTGAAGCAGTATTTACATATGCCGTTATGAGCGAAGAGGCAGCCCACGGAATACTCACAGCTGCCAAGAGAATAATATGAGCAATACTTCGGAAGAAACAAAAGTAAATAAAGATGCGTTTGATTATAAAGCAGCTTTCGAGAGAGAGAGGGCTCTTCGTATCGAACTGTCTGATGAGGTTACTGACCTTAAGATGCAGAATATGCTCCTGCAGGAGAAGGTTGATAAAGTTAAGAACAGTAAAGTGTTCAAACTTTTAAACCCTTTCAGAAAGTGTGTACATCACTTGAGATTTCAGATTAACAGGGTTAAGAACTGTGGATCTGTAAAAGGCGTAATCGAAAAGATTAAATATAAAAAGCGTCAGCAGAAAGCCATGAGAAGCTTTGGCACGGCGGGATTCCCCAGTCAGGCAAAGAGGAAGGAAGAGGAGAATACTGTATTTGAAAATGCAGTTAAGATAAGCATCCTCGTGCCTCTTTATAATACGCCAAAAAACTTTTTGACAGACATGATAAACTCTGTCCTTTATCAGACATATAAAAACTGGGAGCTCTGTCTGGCTGACGGTTCAGATGCAGCCCACAGCTTTGTCGGTGATATATGTAAAAAGTATGCAGACAAGGATAGCCGTATCGTATATAAAAAGCTTGAGAAAAACGAAGGCATCTCAGGCAATACAAACGAGTGCTATAAACTTGCGACAGGTGAATACATTGGTCTCTTTGATCATGATGACGTACTTCATCCCGAAGTACTTTTTGAGTATGTAAAGGCTATAAACGAAAAGAATGCCGACTACATATACTGTGATGAAGTGACATTCAAAAACGGTGACATCAACAAAATGCTCACTATTCACTTTAAGCCTGATTATGCCATCGATAATTTAAGGGCCAATAACTATATATGCCATTTCAGTGTATTTAAGAGAGAGCTGCTAGAGAGTACAGAACTCTTCAGAAAAGAATTTGACGGAAGCCAGGATCATGACATGATACTGCGTCTCACCGACAGGGCAGAGAATATTGTTCATGTACCGAGGATTCTCTATTACTGGAGAAGTCATAATGCCAGCGTATCAAAGTCCATCGATGCCAAGGAGTATGCTATCGATGCGGCCAAGGGAGCCGTGGCAGACCATCTCAAGAGACATGGCTTTAAAAATTTTAAGATTTCATCAACAAGGGCTTTCCCTACAATATTTAAGATTGATTATGAGCTTCTTGCAAAGCCCCTTGTCTCTATAGTCATTGCTAATAAAGATCATAAGGAAGATCTCTCAAGATGTATCGATTCCATATTAGAGAGAACGATTTATGATAACTACGAGATAATAATTGTCGAGAACAACAGTGAATCAAAAGATATATTTGAGTACTACGATGAAATCAGTAAAAATGACAGAATAAAAATTGTCACATATAAGGGTGAGTTTAACTACTCTGCCATAAACAATCTGGGTGTTAAAAATTCGTCAGGAGAGTATGTGCTCCTGCTTAATAATGATACTCAGGTCATCACTCTTAAGTGGATAGAGGAGCTGCTTATGTATGCGCAGCGTGAAGACGTAGGCGCAGTAGGAGCAAAGCTCTATTATCCGAGTTACCTGGTTCAGCATGCAGGCGTAGTACTTCAGCTTGGTCAGCACAGGACAGCCGGTCATATCCACTGTCTTCAGCCAAGAGAGAGCGTCGGATATATGGGAAAGCTCTGCTATGCCCAGAATATGAGCGCTGTAACAGGTGCATGCCTTATGGTCAGCCGTAAAAAATATGATGAAGTTGGCGGACTTGATGAATCGTTTAAGGTATGTCTTAACGATGTAGACCTGTGTCTCAAGCTTCGTGAGAAAGGATATCTGACAGTGTTTACACCGTTTGCTGAGCTCTTCCACTATGAGTCCCAGTCAAGAGGTCTTGATGTGGATGAGGCCAAGATGAAACGGTATGACGATGAGTCAGACAGATTTAAAGCTAAATGGAAAGAGGTACTTGATAAGGGAGACCCGTATTACAATCCTAACGTATCTCTTGATCATAATGATTATACTATCAGGATGAAGGAAGACTGACATGGAATCTGACTTAAAGAGAACATGGGCCGAGACAGACCTGGATGCTCTTCTTCACAACTACAGACAGATAAGAAATCATATCGGAGAAAATGTGAAATTTCTCGCGGTAGTAAAGGCTGATGCGTATGGACATGGTGCTGTTATGGTAGCCCGTACCATGCAGGATGCGGGAGCTGATTATCTAGCAGTCAGCAGTATTGATGAAGCCATGGAGCTAAGGGTAAACGGTATCACAATGCCCATACTAATCCTTGGCCATACTCCCAAGGAGCAGGTTAAGAAGCTGATAGACCATAACATTACCCAGGCTGTGACATGCAAAGCCAAGGCAGATGAGTATTCAGCAGAGGCGGTTAAGGTAGGGGGAAGCCTGAAAATTCATATTAAAGTCGATACCGGAATGTCCCGTCTCGGTTTTTTATGTGAAGGGGATATGTTTGATACAGGTGTAACAGGAATACTTGAAGCCGTAAACATGCCGGGACTTGATACAGAAGGAATATTTACACACTTTGCGGTATCGGATGAACCCGGTGAAGAATGCAGAGCATATACAAATCATCAGTTTGAATTATTTACATCAGTTATAAAAAGTGTCGAGGAAAAGTGGGGAAAGAAATTTGCTATCAGACACTGTGCAAATACAGGAGCTGTAGCATGTTACCCCGAGACATATCTTGACATGGTGAGACCGGGACTCTTATTATACGGATATGGAGAGTTTGCAAAAGGACTCGGATTAAAACCGGTTATGACATTAAAGACTACGGTCAGCACCATTAAGACATACCCGGCAGGTACATCAGTCAGCTATGGCGGTATATTTAAGACTGACAGAGTGACGAGAATGGGCGTGGTACCATACGGATACGCTGACGGATTCTTCAGAAGCCTGTCCAATAAATGCTCGTTATACAGCAGTGAAGGGCTTGTGGCACAGAGAGGTAAGATATGCATGGATATGTGTATGATAGACCTGACTGACAAGCCCGGTGTAGATGTGGGCTCTGAGATAGAAATATTCGGACCGGAGAATCCGGTGGATGATATGGCAAAGCTTGCAGGTACGATTCCGTATGAACTCACATGCGCTGTCAGCAAACGAGTGCCGAGAAGTTATATAAAAGGTGGAAAAGTCATAGACAGGGAGCTGCTCCTTAGAATGTGACCTGATCAAGAGGGTATAAATATGCTTGAGAATGAAATTAAAAACATAAAAGATCTCATACTGAATGATTATGAAAACGACCGAGAGATAGACCGTCAGGAGATGTTTACTCAGCCGAATAAAGAAGTAATCATCGACATGGTAAACAAACTCTCACGTATACTTTACCCCGGTTATTACTTTGACAGGGATTTCAGAGTATATGACACAAGGACCAAGATATCCCTCCTCATAGAAGACGTAGTCTTTAACATGAACAGACAGATTAGCATAGCTCTCAGATTTGATGAGCAGTACAAGGATGCTTCATTTGAGACTATTACTAAAAAATCCGAGGAAATCACAGAGGAATTCTTTAAGAGAATCCCCAGAATCAGGGAGTATCTTGATACAGATCTTGATGCGGCATTTAATGGAGACCCGGCTGCATATTATAAAGATGAGATTATCCTGTCATACCCGGGATTCATGGCCATCACCATAAACAGACTGGCCCATGAGCTCTTTGTATTAAAGGTGCCCCTTATTCCGAGAATGATGACAGAGTATGCCCATAGCATGACTGGTATAGATATTCACCCCGGCGCAACTATAGGTAAATATTTCTTTATCGATCACGGAACAGGTATCGTTGTCGGTGAGACTACTACCATCGGTGATCATGTAAAGGTATATCAGGGCGTAACCCTTGGTGCTCTCTCTACAAGAGCAGGTCAGTCACTTAAGGCAGTGAAGCGTCATCCTACCATTGAAGATAATGTTACCATTTATTCTGGAGCATCAATCCTCGGTGGTGAGACAGTAATCGGTGAGGGTGCAGTTATAGGAAGTAACGCATTCATCACCAAGTCTGTCGGAGCAGGTGTGAGAGTCAGCATAAAGAACCAGGAACTTACATTTAAGGATGGCAAAGGAACGGTTGTCAGCGACGAACAGTTTAAATATGACGAATCATGGTATTACATAATCTGAAAAAAGGTTTACTGATTACAAATACATTTTTAAATACAGATAAATTTACGGAGCTCACCCATATGTTTGCCGAGGCAGCAGACCATATCGGGTGTGCTTTTGACGTAAAGACGGGGGCAGATGTCTGGGCAGAAATCGCAGAGCATGGTTATGAAAAGAAATATGATTATGATTTCATACTCTTCTGGGATAAGGATGTGAGACTGGCCGCTGAGCTTGAGCGAATTGGATACCGGGTAATGAACGGGGCAGAGGCAATTGCAGACTGCGATGATAAAGCCCGTACATATTTAAAACTCATGCATCATGGCATTCCTCAGCCGCTTTCGATATGCTCACCTCTAAAGTATTATCCTGATGGAATGGCAGATGAGGGATATATAGACAAAGCAATAGAACTTATAGGTTTTCCGATGATTATTAAAGAGTGCTTTGGCTCATTTGGGCAGCAGGTGTATCTCGTTAACAGCCGTGAAGAGATGACAGAGAAAATCATCGGTATCGGAGAGAAGCCGTATATCATACAGAAATTTATTAAGGGTGCTTCAGGTCATGACAAACGTCTTCAGGTTGTGGGAGGCCGGGTAGTTGCTGCGATGGCAAGAGAGAATAAGAATGATTTCAGAGCCAACATATCAAACGGTGGTACAATGAGTCCATACACTCCTGATGAAGAGGAAACGAATCTTGCCATAAAGGTTTGTGACATACTCAATCTTGATTTTGCAGGAGTGGATATACTTAGGGATAGTGACGGTAAGCTTTATGTGTGTGAAGTAAACTCGAACGCACACTTTAAAAATTTATACGACTGTACGGGCGTAAATGTTGCAGAGGAAATTATTAACTATGCAGTGTCTGATAATATATAACGAAGAAGATGCCGAATATAATGAATGGTTTATTAATCATCTCATCGAGTGTCTTGAAAAATATGATATAGAATCAAAACTGCTAATCAGGGAAAAGATATTCTTTGATGGTCTCAGTCATGAGATTAAATATGACGGAGATTCAATCCCACTTCCAGATGCCATAGTAAACAGGACGAGGGATTTCACGGTATCCATGTTCTTTGAAGATGCCGGTGTGAAAGTATTTAACAGTACATTTATCACCATGATTGGCAACGATAAATATATGGCCGTGGATTTTGTTAAGAATACAGGAGCACCTGTGCCGGAATCATATCTTCTTAAAAAAGGAGAAGGGTTTGAGACTGTTATAGATAAAGAGATGGTAGTTAAATCTCTTCACGGACACGGTGGATCAGAAGTATATTCCGTATCATCAAATGAAGACCTGGATGTAATCAGAAAACGAACGGAAGACGACATGATACTCCAGGAGAAGTTAAAGCCATCTGAAGATGAGTATCCTCTTGGGAAAGATCTTCGTGTTTACATCGTAGGAAACCAAATAGTAGCAGGTATGATGCGCTCGTCAGACAAGGATTTCAGGAGCAACTTTTCTCTTGGTGGAAAAGCTGAGATTCATGAGCTAAATGAAGAAGAGAAGTCTATTGTTAAAAAAATAACTGACGCAGTATTCATTGATCACGCTGCAATAGACCTCATATATGATAAAGGCACGCCTGTGTTTAATGAGATAGAAGATATGTGCGGATCAAGAATGCTCTACGAAAATACGGACATTGATATAGCTGATATGTATGCGAAGCATATCGCGGATACACTTAAAGGATAATATATGCGTTACTACATTTCGGACAATCATTTTTTTCATGAGAGATTGAACTCCACTATGGATAACCGGGGATTTGCTTCTCTTGAGGAAATGCACGAATACATGATTAATAAATGGAACAGCAGAGTTCGGCCCGGAGACGAGGTTATGATACTCGGGGACTTCTCCATAGGCAAGGGGACAGAAACCAATGAAATTCTCGCAAGGCTTAATGGCAGAAAATTCCTCATTGTAGGTAATCATGACAAATACCTTCAGGACAGGAAGTTTGATCAGAGTCATTTCATATGGATTAAGGATTATTGGGAGGCCAAGGATAACGGGAGAAAGGTTATACTGTCCCACTATCCAATAATATGCTACAAAGGTCAGTACAGATTTGGGAAAGACAACAATCCCTTAACTTATATGCTCTACGGTCATGTGCATAATACTTATGATGAGATTATTGTGAATGATTTCATTAAAGAGACGAGGAGCAGAAAGAGGAAGATTAAGGACAGCGAAGAGGAAATCAATATTCCGTGCCAGATGATTAATACTTTCTGTATGTTTTCGGATTATGTACCATTGACGCTGGATGAGTGGATAAAGGTTGATGAAGAGAGAAGGGCGAAGATGTAGAGTCTTCGCTTTTTTGTTGTTTATATGTGTTATTTCTTTTACTATCTGAAAATCATTTTTCTCTGCAATTCTGATTATTTCTTTCATTAAAGGGTTCCTTTCATAAGTCATTCGTCATATTAAACGAGTTTTAGATATCATAACACAATTACTTATAAGTACAGACTTAATGATGGCAAATAATAATAACAAAAAGTAATAACATTCGATGAGAAGAATGAATTATACAAGAAGCATGGTCATATATATAATCACACATATGAGTTACATCGAAATAAAAAATCTTTATAAAAAATTTAACACACATGGAACGGAACTTGAGGTTCTTAAAGGAATAGATTTGGAAGTTGAGCAGGGTGAGATATACGGAATAATCGGATTCAGTGGTGCAGGTAAATCCACACTGGCCAGATGTATAAACAGACTGGAAACCTGCGACAGCGGAGAGGTAAGCGTAGGCGGAACAGATATCCTTGCATTATCAAAAAAAGATCTTCTGAAGGAACGCAGAAAGATAGGAATGGTATTTCAGAACTTCAATCTGTTTGATTCAAGAACTGTTTATAAGAATATAGCTTATCCTCTGGAAATAAGTAATTATCCGAAAAGTCAGATAAAGGATAGAGTACTTGAGACAGCTGAGCTTGTAGGACTTACCGATAAACTTGATGCCTATCCAGGAGGATTATCCGGAGGACAGAAACAGAGAGTAGGTATTGCAAGAGCTCTTGTAAATAAACCGGAACTGCTTATATCCGATGAAGCAACATCAGCGCTTGATCCACAGACGACACTTCAGATACTTGATCTGCTTAAGGAGATAAATAAAAAGTCCGGAATAACAATTTTGATGATTACCCATGAGCTGGATGCCATCAGGTACAGCTGCGATCGCATGGCAGTATTGGAGGGCGGGAAAATCATAGAAAAGGGCAGCGTGGCCGGCATTTTCAACAATCCGAAAAGCCGGACCGGCGCACTCTTTGCAAAGGTCTTCTCTGAATTCCAGAATATATCACTGACGGAAGGAGCGGGAATATGAGTTTACTTGATTCTTCATTATGGGAAGTTTTCATTGCATCATTCAATCTTGAGATATGGAAAGAATTGATTAAGCCAATAGGCGAAACCCTTTATATGACGGCTATCTCATCGGTGATAGTGCTGGTGTTTGGAATTATTATAGGTATATTTCTGACGACGGCAAACCCGGACGGACTTGTTCCGTCAAAGGTCCCTTACGTTACGGCGGGCTGGCTCATAAATGTACTGAGATCACTGCCCCAGATGGTAATGATTATCCTGATGGTGCCGGTTGCCAGATTATTTTTTGGCAAATCATACGGAACAAACGCCTGTATCATAGCAATCTCAGCCAGCTGCATTCCAATGTACGCGAGAATAGTTGAGAGTTCGCTTCTTGAGATAGGCAAGGGCAAGATAGAAGCAGCGAAGTCCATAGGAAGTACAAACTTTCAGATAATTACAAAAGTGATTTTGCCTGAGACACTTCCGGGACTTATAAGAGGATTTACGGTTGCAGTAATATCCGTAATATCAATGACTGCACTTGCCGGTATGTTTGGAGCCGGAGGAATAGGTGATATCGCGGTGCGATTCGGATATCAGAGATTCCAGCACGACAGACTTTTTGCCTGTGTGTACATACTTGTCATATTCGTTCAGATAACACAGGGTGTTGGCAATTTAATTTCGAATAAAATCCTGAAAACCAGGAATTTATTATAAAAACTAAAGGAAAAGAGAGGAAAAAGATTATGAAATTGAGAAAGAAAGTATTATCGGTATTATTAACTGTTGCAACAGTATTTGCAACCATGACAGCATGTGGCAGCCAGCCTGCATCAGGAACGGCTGCTGACACACAGGCTCCCACCCAGCAGACAGCAGATGCTTCACAGGATGCTCCTGCAGCTGATGACGGAACAATCGTACTTAAGGGTATTGCAGACCTCGTACCTCATTCAGAAATAATTGAGTATATTAAGCCCAAGCTTGAGGAACAGGGAATTACAATTGAACTCGTATCTACAGCAGCAGATTCAACAACAAATGAGAAACTTAACGCAGGTGAGATAGACTTCAACTACTTTCAGCATGATCCTTATCTCCAGTCAGAGATTGAGGCAAACGGATATGATCTTGTAAATGCAGGTGGTATTCACGTAGAGCCTATTACAGCGTATTCAGACAAGTATGATTCAAAAGAGGATATTCCTGAAAATGCAGTTGTTGCTATTCCCAATGATGCTACTAATGAGTATCGTGCACTCAGAATCCTTGAATTAAACGGTTTCATTACTCTTGATGAGTCGGTACAGGATTCACTCAGCGCATCTGTTGCTGACATTACGGAGTACATTATTCCACTTGAGATAGTTGAGCTTGATTCAGCTCAGATTATTCCTACCAAGGATGATTATGATTTATTCATAACAAACACAAACAAGGCACTTGAAGCAGGCATCACATCCAACAAGCTTTTCTCTGAAGGTGCAGACAGTCCTTACGCAAACATCATCGCTGTCAGATCAGAGGACAAGGATAATCCTGCAATCCGGGCACTTGTAGATGCACTTCTTGATGAGGATACACAGCAGTTTATCGAGGAGAAATACGACGGAGCAGTTATACCTGTAAAGTAAAACAAATAATTGTAATTAATGCCTTTCTTGTAAGAATTGCTTATAAAGAAAGGCATTTTTTATTTTGAATGAAAGTTTTGGTTATAACCAAAAGTTATAACTAAAGATAAAAAAAGACAATTATTCACAAAAGAAAATTGATGTTAGACTTATCTGAAATTACACACCGGAATAAACGATACCGATCCGTTGTGAAGGAGGTTATATGAGTAAGACAGTAGTAGATTTGAATTTAGAATCTGTTCAGGTTAGAGAACAGCGCCTGGGCGCAATTACAACCTGGCAAGGAGAAAGCGCCGGAGAGCTGGTTGAGTTATCAAAGTGCGGTGGATTAAAAGACAGAGAGAGAAAATTTTCACAGTGTCTTGGCTGCTCAACTACTCACGGAGCATGTCAGACAATAATGATTCAGGACTCAGTACTTATCAGCCATGGTCCTGTCGGATGTTCATCATGTTTTCATGATTTTGCATTCAGTTACAGAGTCAGTGGAGCAAACAGAGGACTCAAGGAATTAAAACCGAGACACGTCTATTCGACCAACCTTGAAGAAAAGGAAACAATATACGGTGGAGCCCAGAAGCTTCGCGAGACAATAAGAGCTGCTTATGACCGTGAACATCCCAATGCAATATTTATAGTAACGACATGTGCAGCCGGAATAATTGGTGATGATATCGAGTCAGTAGTAAATGAGATGGAAAAGGAAATAGGAATCCCCATTTCAGCTGTATACTGTGAAGGATTCAGATCAAAGGTGTGGACTACAGGATTTGATGCTGCATACCATGCGATTGCAAGAAAACTCGTTAAGCCTCCTGTGAAAAAGAGAAACATAATAAATGTAATTAACTTCTGGGGATACGACCTCTTTAACGAGTGGTTCAGACCACTTGGATACGAAGCAAACTATATCGCTCCTTATGCAACAGTTGAATCACTGGGATATGCATCGGAAGCAGCAGCAACAATGCAGGTGTGTCCTACACTAGGAACATATCTGGCTCATGTGCTCGAAGAAGAATATGGAGTACCTGAAATAAAAGAAGCTCCCCCTTATGGAATACCTCAGACAGATGCATGGTTCAGAAACCTCGGTGAAGTTCTCGGTAAAGAAAAAGAAATTGAAGAACTTATCGCAAAGAAAAAAGAAGAATATATTCCTCAGATAGAAGCTCTTCGTGAGAAGCTAAAGGGCAAAAAGGTTTATGTCGCAGCCGGAGCATCATATGGACATAACCTTCTTGCTATTGCCAGAGAACTTGGCATGGAAGTTGTTGGAGCCGGAATATTCCATCACGAGCCCAAATTCGACAGTGGTTCTGAGCAGACAGATGTCCTTCGCAAAGTTGTAAATAATTACGGAGATGTAAAGAACTTCAACGTATGCAACAAGCAGGAATATGAACTTGTAAACAGACTTTACAATCTGAAGCCCGATCTCCTCCTTGCCCGTCACGGTGGAATGTCAAGATGGGGAGCAAAGCTTGGAATACCTTCACTTCTTATCGGTGATGAGCATTTCGGTATGGGATATGAAGGACTCGTAAAATACGGTGAGCGAATACTGGAAACAATCGAGAATGATGAGTTTGTAAAGAACCTTAAAAAACATACTTTCGTTCCTTATACAAAGTGGTGGTTTGAACAGCCGGTAGATACGTTTATTAAATAGGAGGAATAAGTTTTATGTCAGGATTTATAGAACAGGAAAGATATACATGTGCGATTGGTGCACTTCAGACTGTTGTCGCAATACCAAGAGCCGTGCCCATCCTTCATTCAGGACCGGGTTGTGGAACCATGATAGGCGGATTCTTTGAGAGATCAACCGGTTATGCAGGTGGTAATACAATGCCATGTACAAACTTCAGTGAGAAGGATGTTGTATTCGGTGGTGTTGAGAAATTAAGACGTCTTGTTGAGAGCTCTTACAAGATACTTGATACGGATCTTCAGGTAATTCTCACAGGATGTACTGCAGGTATTACAGGTGATGATATCGCTTCAGTTGCAGAAGATTTCAAGGCAGAAGGTAAGCCTATTGTTTATCTGGATACACCGGGATTCAAGATGAACAACTACAGATCCCACAGTGAAGTAGTCAATGCAATCATCAACCAGTATGTAAGTGATTTTGAGGACAACAATCCGGCGAGAAGCAAAAAAAATCTCGTAAATGTATTTGCGTCAATTCCATATCAGGATCTCTTCTGGAAGGAAAACCTTAAGGAATACAAGAGACTCCTTGAAGGAATCGGACTTGAAGTAAATATTCTCTTTGGACCTTTTTCAGGTGGAGTAAAGGAATGGCAGACAATACCTGCAGCTAACTTCAATGTACTCATCTCACCATGGTACGGAGAGCCTATCGTGGAAAACCTTGAGAGAAGATATGGCCAGCCATATTACAAATTCGGTTATGTTCCCATCGGTGGAAATGAGACGACAAAATTCCTTGAGGGATTGATCGATTTTGCAATCGAGCAGGGCGCAGATATTGACAGAGAAAAGGCAAAAGCATTTTATCAGAGAGAAGAATATGCATTCTATGAAGAAATCGACAACCTGATTACTTTCATCACAGAGTTCAGATACGGCCTCCCCAGTTATGTACACGTAATCGGCGATGCAGGATATGTAGTCGGACTCTCAAAGTTTTTATTAAATGAGACAGGTATCATACCAAAGGAACAGTTTATTGTAGATAACACTCCGCAAAGGTATGAGCAGGCAATTAAGGATGAGCTTGCATCAGCTTCCGAAAAAAGAGATATTCCTGTTACGTTTGATCCCGATGCAGGAAAGGCACAGAAAACAATCCTTGGTCTTGATCATAGCAGACGTGGATTAATCATAGGAAGCGGCTGGGACAGAGAGATTGCAAAGCAGATAAATGCCGACTTTGTAGCAGGAGCTGCACCTGCCCAGTACAGACTGACACTTTCAACTAACTGGGCCGGATATACTGGCGGACTTCATGTAATTGAGGACATTTATAATACAGTCCTTTCAACATATCAATAAAATCAGAAAAGAGGAAATAATATTATGGGAGAGAAAAAAATAAGACAGATTGCTATTTACGGAAAAGGAGGTATCGGAAAGTCAACAACAACACAGAACCTGACAGCAGGTCTTCTTGATGCAGGCAAGAATGTAATGATAGTCGGATGTGATCCCAAAGCTGATTCAACAAGACTGATGCTTGGCGGACTTGCGCAGAAGACAGTACTTGATACACTCCGTGAAGAAGGTGAGGATATTGCCCTTGATGCCATCATGAAGCAGGGGTTTAAGGGAGTCAGATGTGTTGAGTCAGGCGGTCCTGAACCCGGCGTTGGCTGTGCAGGACGAGGCATCATCACTTCAATAGGTTTACTTGAGAGACTCGGTGCATATACAGACGATCTCGATTATGTTTTCTACGATGTCCTTGGAGATGTTGTGTGTGGTGGTTTCGCAATGCCTATCAGGGAAGGAAAGGCTCAGGAAATTTACATCGTAGCAAGTGGTGAGATGATGGCTCTCTACGCCGCAAACAATATTTCAAAAGGTATCGCAAGATATGCAAGAACAGGCGGCGTAAGACTCGGCGGTATCATCTGCAACAGCCGTAATGTAGACAGAGAAATTGAGCTCGTAAGAGCATTTGCAAAAGAGCTCGGAACACAACTGATACATTTCGTACCCAGAGACAATGTTGTACAGAGAGCTGAGATTCACAAAAAGACTGTTATCGAATATGAGCCCAACTGCAAACAGGCTGATGAATACAGGGCTCTTGCAAATGCAATCGAGAATAATCAGAATTTCGTAATCCCCACTCCTCTCTCTCAGGAAAGACTTGAAGAGATTCTCATGGAGTACGGTCTCATGGAGAGCCTTCAGGACGATTACAAGATTTAATATCAGGAGAAAACATGAAATATCGCGTGGCTATAGCCAGTTTTGACGGTACATATGTGGACCAGCATTTCGGGCATGCAAGAAAATATTATATTTACGACTTCGACAGCGAAACAAATACCTACGAATTTATTGAAAAAAGGTTTGTAGAGACAAAATGTGCATGCGCTTCCCATGATGAAAATGCATTTGCCAACGTATTTGAGACTCTGAGCGATGTCAGCGCGATAATAATCAGCCGTATTGGTTTAGGAGCATCGGATATTGTTGAAAACAAGGGATATGTAATATATGAATCCACATATCCCGTTGAAGATGTCCTAAAAGGCATTGCAAACGGCAGATTGTATGAGGTAGATAAATGGCAAAAGATTACGAAGAATTAAAATATACACATCCCTGTTTTGCCATGGGCAAAAAAAGCAGGGCCGGTCGCATTCATCTGCCGGTTAGTCCGGGATGTAATATTGAATGCAGGTTCTGCGACAGGCAGATTAATGATTATGAGGATCGTCCCGGTGTAACAGGCGAAGTAATATCTCCTTCAGAAGCACCGGATATTATAAGAAGATCCCTTGAACTCTGTCCGGATATTAAGGTTGTCGGTATTGCAGGCCCGGGAGACACACTTGCGACAAACTTTGCACTTGATACATTCAGAATTGTGAAGGAACAGTTTCCTGATCTCGTTAAGTGCATGAGCACAAATGGTCTGCTCCTTACGGAGAAAGCAGATGAAATAATTGAAGTTGGAATAGATTCCCTGACTGTAACTGTAAATGCAGTTAATCCTGAAATAGAAGCAAAGCTCAATGACGGTATCAGGTATCACGGTGAATACATTTCCGGTGTGGAAGGCGCAAAGATATTAATAGAAAATCAACTTAAGGGAATAAAAAAAGTTGCAGACGCTGGTGTAACGGTTAAAGTAAATACCGTGCTCGTACCGGGAATAAATAATGATCATATCGAAGAGATAGCTAAGACTGTTAAGGAGCAGGGTGCAAAAATATATAATATTATCCCGCTTATTCCTCAACATAAATTAAAAGATATTCCTGCTCCCAAATGTGCAGATATAGACGGCGCAAGACAGAAAGCCGAGAAATATATAGATGTATTCAGACACTGCCAGCACTGTCGGGCTGATGCAATCGGCGTTCCCGGAGAGACAGATTATGGTGAAAAGATTTTCTTAAGACGTGTATCTTCAAAAGAAACATTTTCCCACGGATAAAAGAATAAGAGGTGAAAAATACATGACGCTTCAACAGCTTTTTTATTCAATCACAATTTCAGAGTCTGGTTCCATGAATAAAGCTGCGGAAAGCCTTTTCATCTCCCAGCCGACTCTTACAAAATCAATTAAAGAACTGGAATCGGAACTTGGTTTTTCCATATTCATCAGATCGGGCAAGGGAATAGAACTCACCAACGATGGAAGAGATTTTATTATATATGCCAAGCAGGTTTTCCAGCAGTATGAAATCCTTAAAGATAAATTTGACAGTTCAAACAGCAGAAAGAAAAAGTTTGGTATATCTTCCCAGCATTATTCATTTGCTGTTAAAGCCTTTACAGACCTGATAAACAAGTACGATACGTCAGAATATGAATTTGCGTTTCGCGAAACTACTACAAGGGATGTAATCGATGATGTGGGAAACATGAAAAGTGAAATCGGCATTCTCTTTTTCAGCGATTACAACAACAAGGTTATCGAAAAGAATTTACGAGACAATGATCTTGAATTCAATCATCTCATTGACTGCAATGCATGTGTGTACCTTTCAAAAAATCATCCTCTTGCAGACAGAGACGAAGTATCATTCGAAGACCTGAACCCATATCCATGTATATCGTTTGAACAGCGGGACGCAGATTCAATATATTACGCAGAGGAGATACTGGCAGAAAAGGATTATCACAGGATGATTAAACTAAGCGACAGAGGCAGTGCACTAGGAATCATCAATGAACTTGATGCATATACACTCTGTTCAGGCATAATCAGTGATGAGATAAATGGCACTGATTACAAGATGCTGCCACTGACGGGAGACGGGGCAGATGCGGTGATGCATATCGGATATATCACAAAACGAAATATTACAATGAGTCCGATTGGTGAGGAATATATAGATATTATAAAAGAAACGTTAAGCACATAATCAGAAGGTTATGTGCTTTTTATTTAAGAATAATCATAATACCTATTGACGAGGTAGGTAATTATAAATATAATACCTACTATACAAGTAGGAAATACAGGAGAACAACAATGGAAAAGAGAATATATTTAGATAATGCAGCAACAACAAGGGTTTTGCCCGAAGTCTTTGAAACGATGAAGCCTTTCTTTACAGAAGAGTACGGTAATCCTTCAAGTGCTTATGAGTTTTCGGGAAAGGTAGCCAATCAGATAGCAGATGCCACAACCGTGATAGCAAATCTGATTAATGCAAAAGCAAAAGAGATTTATTTCACATCAGGTGGAAGCGAATCAGATAACTGGGCTTTAAAGGGCGTAGCCGATGCCCTTAAATCTAAAGGCAATCACATTATTACTTCCAAGATAGAGCACCATGCAATACTTCATACATGTGAGTATCTTGAAAAGCACGGATATGAGGTGACATATCTTGATGTAGATGAAAACGGACTGGTTAACCCTGATGAGCTTGAGAAAGCAATCAGACCGGAGACAATACTGATATCAATAATGTTTGCCAATAATGAAATTGGCACAATAGAGCCTATTGCGAAGATTGGAGAAATTGCACATAAGCATGGTATTTACTTCCATACAGATGCCGTTCAGGCATTCGGACACGTACCCATTGATGTGGAGACAATGAATATAGACATGCTCTCGGCAAGCGGTCACAAGATTAACGGACCAAAAGGAATAGGTATTCTTTATATCAGAACAGGTGTGAAGATATCAAACTTTATCCATGGCGGAGCTCAGGAGAGAGGCAGGAGAGCCGGTACTACAAATGCTCCCGGAATCATGGGATTTTCAAAAGCCGTATCGATTGCATCTGAAAAAATGAATGAGAGATTAGCTCATGAGACAAAGCTTCGCGACAAACTGATAAACAGAGTCCTTGAGGAGATACCTTACAGCAGGTTGAACGGTCACAGAGAAACAAGACTTTCAAACAGCACGAATTTCTGCTTCAGATTTATAGAGGGAGAATCATTGCTGATACTTCTTGATAAGAAGGGAATATGTGCTTCATCAGGATCTGCATGTACATCGGGAGCACTTGATCCATCCCATGTACTGCTTGCAATAGGACTGCCCCATGAGATAGCACACGGTTCAGTGAGATTTACATTATCCGAGGATACTACAGAGGAAGATATAGATTACACAGTTGATTCACTTAAACAGATAGTGGAGAGACTTAGGAGCATGTCACCTCTCTATGAGGATTTTGTAAAGAAGAACAGAAATAAATAATTTTGCTTAATTGGTTTAATAAGGAGATATATATGAGTCAGGTAACAGAATACAGCGAAAAAGTAATGGACCATTTCATGAATCCGAGAAATGTCGGAGAGATGGAGAACCCGTCAGGTGTAGGTACAGTAGGTAATGCGAAGTGTGGAGATATCATGAGAATGTATCTCGATATCGATGACAATCAGGTTGTCAGAGAAGCAAAGTTCAAGACATTCGGATGTGGAGCTGCTGTTGCAACCAGTTCCATGGCAACAGAACTTGTAAAAGGAAAGACTGTTCAGGAAGCTCTTGAGGTAACAAACAAAGCAGTAATGGAAGCTCTCGATGGACTTCCTCCTATTAAGATTCACTGTTCACTTCTTGCTGAAGAAGCGATTCATGCGGCTCTTTGGGATTACGCAGAGAAAAACAATATTGTTATAGAAGGACTTAAAGAACCTGTAAACGATATTGATGAGACAGAAGAGTTTTACAAAATGCAGGGGGAATAATCATGATATCTACAAGGGGGCGTTACGCGCTTAGGGTAATGATAGATATAGCATCAAATCAGGGTGATGGTTATGTACCCATGAAAGATGTGGCAGCAAGACAGGGACTGTCACTTAAGTATCTTGAGCAGATTATACCTCCACTTACAAGCCATGGCCTCATCATAGGCATTCAGGGTAAGGGTGGCGGATATAGACTTACAAAACAGCCAAAGCAGTATAATATAGGAGAGATACTGAGACTGACAGAAAAGGATATGGCACCTGTAAGCTGCCTGGCTGAGGGAGCGCCTGAGTGTGAGAGAAGAAAGGCATGCAAGACAGTGAAGCTCTGGGAAGGTCTTGAGAAAGTAACCAACGAGTATCTCGATTCGAGAACACTCGATGAACTTTTATAAATACAGGATGGTAAATATCAATGAATATTAATCAGCTAAAGTATGTAATGGAAATTGCATCATCATCTTCAATGAGAGAAGCAGCGGAAAATCTTTATGTATCACAGCCGGCACTTTCTTCAAGTGTCCGTGATCTTGAGGATGAACTGGGGATACTCATATTTGAGAGGACTAATAAGGGAATATCTCTGACAGATGAGGGCAGGGAATTTCTTGATTATGCCAAAAAAGTTGTCGGCCAGTATGAGATTCTTGAGGACAGATATCTCTCAAAAGATGCAGACAAGGAACAGTTCTCTGTATCAACCCAGCATTACAACTTTGCGATTAAGGCATTTACAAATGTTATAAAAGATAAAGATCCTGATAAATATGTTTTCTCAATTCATGAGACAAAGACAATGAATGTCCTTGAAGATGTGAGAACACTTAAGAGTGAAGTCGGAATAGTATCCTTTTCCGGTGCAAGTGAGAGGGTTATGAAGAAGCTGTTTAAAGATTATCAGCTTGAATTTATTCCTCTTATGCGCAGGGAGACATATGCATACGTATGGAAAGATAATAAATTTGCAGGAAGAAAAAACATTTCTATAGAAGAACTCAGAGATTACCCCTGTGTATCTTTTGACCAGAGCGATGACAGCAAGTTTTATCTTAATGAAGAAGCAATGGCAGATTATGATTTTGCCAAGATGATTAAGTCAGATGACAGAGCAACAACGATGGAGCTTATTGCAACGCTTCAGGGATATTCCATAGGATCGGGAATGCTGGCCGGAGATGAAGCTATATTAAAGGGCTTTGTATCAATAAAGCTTAAGGAAGAAGATCCTCTTACTATAGGATATATCACTCGAAAAGGCAGTGAACTGTCAATGTATGGAAAGCTTTATGTAGAAGAGATTCTTAAATTTAAGGAACTTTAAAGGTTATAACTAAAAGTTATCGCTAACGATAAAATCTAACAATTTTTCAAAACACTGATACGGTGTTATGATGAAAACAACTTAAGAGAAGGAGGTGCAAAAAAATGATAACTTCGATTAAAACTTATTCAGAAAAAAGAATATCAATGTGTTGTCGAATGTACATCTCCCGGGCAAATATGATGGCCGGGGCGTGCGAAGCATTACCTGCACCCCCTGAAATGATTCGATGTTAAAAGCGTGAAAGATCATAAATGCCAATGCCCGGGAGTAAAACAAAACACTCCCGGGTTTTCTTTTGCGGAGAGGATTCAGGAAAGCAAAAGAAAACCGGAGTAAAAGGAAAAGAGAAAACAGGAAAATAATAAAAGAGAAAAATACAAATTACAGATTTAATTCAAAAATAAAGGAGATTAAGATTATGAGCAATTACAGATTTGAAACATTACAGTTACACGTAGGACAGGAACAGGCAGACGTAGCAACAGATTCAAGAGCAGTTCCCATTTATCAGACAACTTCATATGTATTCCATAACAGCAAGCATGCTGCAGACAGATTCGGACTTGCAGATGCAGGAAACGTTTACGGAAGAATCACAAATTCAACTCAGGAAGTACTTGAGAAGAGAATAGCAGCACTTGAAGGCGGAAGCGCAGCACTTGCAGTTGCATCCGGAGCAGCAGCTATTTCATACACAATACAGGCACTTGCAGCAGGCGGCGGGCACATCGTTGCACAGAAGACAATCTACGGCGGAAGCTATAACCTTCTCGGACATACACTTCCCCAGTACGGAATTCAGGCTACATTTGTTGACGCACATAACCTTGCAGAAGTTGAGGGAGCAATCAAGGATGATACAAAGGCTATTTACCTTGAGACACTTGGAAATCCTCACAGTGATATTCCTGATATCGATGCAGTCGCAGAGATAGCACACAAGCACGGATTACCTCTTGTAATTGATAACACATTCGGTACACCTTACCTTATAAGACCTCTTGAGCATGGTGCAGATATCGTAGTTCATTCAGCAACAAAGTTTATCGGCGGTCACGGTACAACACTTGGAGGCATCATCGTTGAGGGCGGCAAGTTTGACTGGAAGGCAAGCGGAAAGTTCCCTGCCCTTACAGAGCCTAACCCCAGCTACCATGGTCTTGCATTCTATGATGCACTGGGACCTGCATCATTTGTTTCATACATTAGAACAATTCTTCTTAGAGATACAGGAGCTGCAATATCACCATTTAACGCATTCCTTCTTCTTCAGGGTACAGAGACACTTTCACTTCGCCTCGACAGACATGTGGAGAATACAAAGAAGGTTATTGAATTCCTCAGCAAGCATCCCAAGGTTGCAAAGGTTAATCATCCTTCACTTCCGGATCATCCTCAGCATGAACTTTACAAGAAGTACTTCCCTAACGGTGGTGGATCAATCTTCACATTTGATATTAAGGGAGGCCAGGAAGAAGCATGGAAGTTTATCGACAACCTCGAGATCTTCTCACTCCTTGCAAACGTTGCAGATGTTAAGAGCCTCGTAATCCATCCTGCATCAACAACTCACTCACAGCTTTCTGACGAGGAACTTGCAAGCGTTGGAATTAACAAGGGAACAATAAGACTTTCAATCGGTACAGAGCATATCGATGATATAATTGCAGACCTTGAGAAAGGCTTTGCAGCAATATAATAGGACGTTATAACTAAAAGTTATCACTCGCGATAAAAACGGTATAATTTTCAAACAATGTAGTTGATGTTAAGATAAAAACATCTTAAGAGAACCGCAAAAATCAAGAAAGGAGATGCGGATTATGACAATCAAAATGTGCTGTACAACAAGATACATGACATGCTGTCGAATGTTTAAAACCCGGGCAAAAGCTGGTTCCGGAGCATCCGAATGGATATCTGCGTCTCTTTTTGAAAAGCGATGTTGAATGAATTGATGCTTTAGAACGTTTTGTTTACCCGGGAACTTAAAAAGTTTCCGGGTTTTTTATTACCTCCCGGTATAAATAAAATTCATTAAAAAACATAAAAAAATTATATGGAAAGAAGGACAAAATAATGGCTTTAAATATCAATTCATTACTTATACATGGCGGAATCGACGGAGATGAGACAACAGGAGCAGTAAACGTTCCTATTTATCAGACATCAACATACAAGCAGGACGGACTCGGAAAAGACAGAGGCTGGGAGTATTCAAGAACAGGAAATCCCACAAGAGCAGCGCTTGAAAAATTAATCGCGGATCTTGAGCAGGGTAAATACGGACTTGCATTTGCATCAGGACTTGCAGCAATCAGCACAGTATTATCACTTTTCAAATCAGGTGACAAGCTGGTTGTATCAGACAACATTTACGGTGGAACATTCAGAATACTTGATAACGTATTTAAAAACTTCGGTATCACATACGAGATAGTAAATACATCAGATCTTAAGAAAACCGAATCAGCAATCACAGATGATGTAAAGGCAGTATATGTTGAGAGTCCTGCGAATCCTCTCCTTACCGTAACAGATATCGCAGCTGTTGCAGAAATCGCACATAAGCATGGAAAACTTTTAATAGTAGATAACACTTTCCTCACACCGTATCTCCAGAGACCTTTAACACTCGGAGCTGACATAGTAATCCACAGTGGTACAAAGTACCTTGGAGGTCACAGCGATACAGTATCCGGTCAGGTAGTAGTAAATGACAAGGCGCTGGCAGACAGACTGTACTATCTGCAGAATGCAATCGGCGGAGTGCTTGGTCCATGGGACAGCTTCCTGGTAATAAGAGGTATCAAGACACTGGGAGTCAGAATGGACAGACATGTTGCTAATGCCGGAAAGATAGCCGAGTGGCTTGAGACAAGTGGATATGTCAGCAAAGTATATTATCCCGGACTTAAATCAGATCCCGGATATGAAGTACAGAAGAAACAGGCTGACGGAGCCGGTGCGATGATTTCGTTCGTACTTGATGAAAAATATGATTACAAAAAGTTCTTTGAAAACCTGAAACTGATAACACTTGCGGAGAGCCTCGGAGGAGTTGAATCTCTCGTATGCCATCCCGCAACCATGACTCATGCAGCAATACCTGCTGACATCAGAAAGGAAGTCGGTATAGTTGATGAGCTTATCAGATTCTCAGTAGGTATCGAGGATGCAGACGATCTGATTAACGATCTGAAGCAGGCAATCGAAAATTCAAAGAAAGGTGCGTGATTCATATGGAAGTATACATGAATGTCCAGGAAATGATAGGAAACACTCCGGTACTTAAACTTACACATCTTGGTATTAAAGAAGGAGTAAACATATACGCAAAGCTTGAACTCATGAATCCGGCAGGCAGTGTCAAGGATCGAATTGGAGTATACATGCTTCGGGATGCTGAAGAAAAAGGTTTACTTAAACCGGGCGGAACAATAGTTGAGGCAACTGCAGGAAATACAGGAATCGGTATTGCGATAGCAGCACTTAATAAAGGATACAGAGTAATCTTCACAGTACCTGAGAAATTCTCCATAGAAAAGCAGAAAGTAATGAAAGCTCTCGGTGCAGAGATAGTTCATACAAGCAGAGAAGAGGGAATGCTCGGAGCTGAGAGAAAAGCTGAAGAGATAAAGAAAGAAATTCCCGGGGCCATATCACTGGGACAGTTCCACAATATGGCAAATCCCCTTGCTCATTATGAGACAACGGGACCGGAAATATATAAACAATTAGATGGTAATATTGATTACCTGGTAGCGGGCGCAGGAAGCGGCGGAACATTCTCGGGAGCCGTTAAGTATTTAAAAGAACAGGACAAAAACATTAAAGGAGTTTTGGCTGACCCCGTAGGCTCCATCATCGGAGGTGGTGAGCATGCAGACTACGATATCGAGGGAATTGGAAATGATTTCATAGCAGATACCATGGACGTCTCACTGATAGACAAGCCGATTAAGGTAACAGATGATGAAGCCTTTAACGCATCAAAGCTCCTGGCTGCAAAAGAGGGAATCCTCGCAGGATCTTCATCGGGAGCAGCACTTGCAGCAGCACTTAAGCTCGCAGACGAGATTGAGTCAGGAAACATAGTCGTGATATTCCCGGATAGGGGCGACAGATATTTAAGTAAAGGATTGTTTGATTAACTAAGGTAACGGATATGGCAAATGTATTTACACTTGATAATGTATCCAAAATTTATAAAAACGACGGAAAAGAATTTCTCGCATTAAAAGATATAAGTCTTGATATTCAGGAAGGCGAGATATTCGGAATCATCGGAATGAGTGGTGCGGGAAAGTCCACACTGGTAAGAACACTTAACAGACTGGAGAATATTTCAAAGGGTGCCGTAAATTTTTATGACACAAATCTGGCAGAGTGCAGTCCGAGAGAAATCAGAAAAGTCAGACGCCAGATAGCGATGATATTTCAGAGCTTTAACCTTCTTAATCAGAGAACAGTGCTCAGCAATGTAATGCAGCCCTTAAGAATCGCTGGCGTACCTGCAAAGGAGCGAAAACAAAAAGCACTTGAGATGTTAAAGGTTGTAGGACTTGAGGAAAAGAAAAATCAGTTTCCTTCAAGGCTCTCAGGTGGACAGAGACAGCGGGTTGCCATAGCAAGAGCGCTGGCGGGAGACCCCAAAGTACTACTCTGCGACGAGGCAACAAGCGCACTTGATCCAAAGATGACTGGTGAGATACTTGAGCTTCTCAAAGAAATAAATGAGACAAGAGGGCTCACAATCGTAATTATCACTCATGAGATGTCCATAGTTGAAAAGATATGTGACAGAGTGGCAATTATAGATAACGGTAATCTTGCGGAGGTGGGGGAAGTAAAAGAGATATTCAGAGCCCCTCAGTCCCAGGCAGCGAGAAAACTCGTATTTCCCAGTAATCCATATGATCCGTCAAGCAAGGACAGCAAGTTAATAAGAGTAGCGTTCGACGGGCTGGCAGCCAGCAAACCTTTCATAGCAAACCTTGTTGAAGAGACGGGCAAGAAAGTAAATATCCTAAGCGCCAACACAAAGAGCGTGGGAGGCGTAGGATACGGACAGATGGTACTGGAACTCCCGGCAGATAAGAAGGATCAAGAGATAGTCCTTAACTTCTTTATAGAAAACGGATTAACTGTTTCGGAGGTGGAGAGAGAATGAGTGACTACATAATCGAAACAATAAGAAACGGATTTTTTGAAACAATTCAGATGACGGCTTTTGCATCACTCTTCGCATACATCGGAGGACTTCCGCTTGGAATTATCCTGTATGCAACAGCGAAGGGAAGGATACTTGAAAACAGGCCGTTGAACTTTGTGATAGGTCTGATCGTAAACATAGGAAGATCACTTCCGTTCCTGATATTACTGGTATTGCTTATACCGGTTACAAGATTTATAACAGGTTCATCAATCGGAACAACGGCATCGATTGTACCCCTTACCATCGGAGCCATACCGATAGTAGCCAGAATGGTTGAATCATCGCTCTGCGAGGTACAGCCCGGAATCATCGAGGCGGCTACGAGCATGGGAGCATCACCTTTATACGTGATTATCCATTTCATATTACCTGAAGCAACACCGTCACTGCTCCTGGGAGGAGCAATCAATATAGCCACAATCCTCGGATATTCGGCAATGGCCGGAGTCATCGGTGGAGGTGGACTCGGAGCAATAGCACTTCAGTACGGATACTACAGATATCAGAAAGATGTGCTCTGGGTAACGGTAGCAAGCCTTGTGGTAATGGTAATGATTATCCAGGAAGCAGGTAACCTGATTGCCAAGAAGGCAAGAAAATAAAATGAGATTTGATTCTCCGGTTGTATATATCCGGAATGTGTGACCAGAGGATTTTATCTATATAAAAAGTTTTATGTATTACAAAAAATTAAAAACAAAGGAGAGAGAAATATTATGAAGAAATCAATTTTTAAGAAAATCGCACTTTCAGTAGCAGCATTTACACTTACATTTTCACTGGCAGCATGCGCTGGCGCAGATCAGTCAGCAGATGTTCAGACACAGGAAGCTTCTGTGGCAGGCGGAACGTCTGACGGAACAGCAGAGACAACAACAATTAAAGTAGGAGCCAACCTCACTCCCCACTCAGAGATTCTTGAGCAGGCTAAGGCAATCCTTGCAGAAGAGGGAATTACCCTTGAAGTAGTAGCAATTGAAGATTCAATCACACCCAACACAGGTGTAATCGAGGGAAGCCTTGATGCAAACTATTTCCAGCATGTACCTTACCTTGAGCAGTTCAATCTTGAGAACGGTTCTGACCTCGTGTCAATCGGTGCTATCCACTATGAGCCCTTCGGAATCTATGCAGGCAAGACAACAGACCTCGCAGATCTTCCTGACGGAGCAGTTATCGCGGTACCTAATAACGTAACAAATGAAGCAAGAGCACTCTTACTTCTTCAGCAGGAAGGACTCCTCACACTTAAGGACGATGCAGGAATCAACGCAACAGTAGAAGATATCGTTGATAACCCTAAGAACATTGAGCTCAAGGAGCTTGCTCCCGAGCAGCTGGTAGCAGCACTTCCTGATGTAGATGTAGCCGTAATCAACGGTAACTACGCTATCGAGGGCGGCCTTCACGTAAGCGAGGCACTTGCAGTAGAAGCTAACGACGGTCTTGCAGCTGTAACATATGGAAACATTATCGCTACAACACCTGATAAGGCAAATGACCCCGCACTTCTTAAGCTTGTAGAAGTACTTCAGAGCGAGGCAATCAGCACATACATTAACGATACATACGACGGAGCAGTTGTTCCTCTTAACTAATCTTAAAGATATTTAAGGAGAAAAGATATGATAGGGTTTGAATATTACAATCCGGCAAAGATAGTTTTCGGAGAAGACAGTGAAAAGAATATTGCAAAGCTTCTTAAGAGCTACAATGTAAAATCCCTTTTACTTGTATACAGTGGAGATTTCATAAAGTCTCTTGGAATACATACAGTGATTACCGATGCGGTAAAGGAATTGGGTATAAAGTTTTCCGAGAACGGAAACGTAGTACCAAACCCGAGTGTAGAGCTTGTAAGAGAGCTTGTAGAGCAGGGCAAGAAAGATGACGTTGATTTCGTCCTTGCAGTTGGCGGAGGCAGTTCGATAGATACTGCCAAGGCTGTGGCACTCGGTATCCCCTATGATGGAGATGTGTGGGACTTCTTTGAAAAAGGCGTCTCACCTGAAAAGGTATTAAATGTCGGCGTAATAGCAACCACCGCTTCAAGCGGATCGGAGACATCAAACTGCGCAATCATATCAAACGGAGAATGGAAGCTGGGATTTGAGGATGACCGGATCATTCCCAAGTTCGCAATCATGAATCCTAAATTTACGGCAGGTTTGCCGACATATCAGACTTTCGTCGGAATAGCCGATGTACTGTCTCATTTGCTGGAAAGGTATTTTTCCGACGAAAGAAACTCTGATACAACAGACTATCTGATAGAGGGAGCGATAAAGGCACTTCTCTTAAATGCAGACAGACTTCTCGAGAATCCCGGAGATGTAAATGCAAGAGGCGAAGTTCAGTGGCTCGCAAGTGTAGCCCACAACAATTTCCTCGATGCAGGCAGAAGGGCTGACTGGGGTTCCCACAGAATAGAACATGAGCTTTCAGCCCAGTACAATATCACACATGGCGAGGGCATGGCGATAGTATTTGTCGCATGGACAAAGTACATGGCAGAGGTTAAGCCCTGGAGACTGGCACTTCTCGCAACAAGAGTATTCGGAGTTGACTCATATGATTATTCCGATAAAGAGAGAGCATATAAGCTTTCTGAAAAGCTTGAAGAGTTCTTTAAGAAGATAGGAGTAAAGACAAAACTTTCTGAGCTCAATATTGACGATAAAGATTTTGACACAATGGCAAAGCGTGCCACAAGAAACGGAACTGTAGGTCATTATGTACCACTCGATGCAAAAGCATTTACAGATATCCTGAAGCTGGCACTCTGATACTGAAACAGAAAACAATTTTTCGAAATATATATTTTAAATCTGAAAGGAGATTTTAATTATGGCAAGAGTAAATTTAAAGACACCTGAGGAACTTACAGGAGATGCAAAGAAGGCATATGATGAGCTTAACGCAAAGGGCAAGATCACAAACATGAAGCTCGTAATGCTCCAGGATTACGGTACATATCTCGCATTCATGGGATGGTATGATTCATGGGCAAGCCTTGTAAATGTAGTAGGACAGAGAGCGGCAACAATCTACGCTCACTCAGTTTCTACAACTAACGGCTGCCTCCTCTGCTCACTCTTCTTTATCAGCGACTTAAAGGAGCTTGGACTTGATCCCAAGAATCTTGTTCTTGATGAGAAAGAGGAACTTCTCCGTAAGCTCGGTCAACAGATCGTAAAGGATCCTACAAAGGTATCTGACGAACTCTTCGACGGTCTCAGAAAGTTCTACAACGATACAGAGATTATCACAATCGTAGGTTTCGGAGCTCAGATGCAGGCGACAAACAACTTCAACTCAGTACTTGGCGTTGATGTTGACAAGAGACTCCTTCCTCTTAAGGAAGAATTCAAGGCTCCTACATGGAGAGAGAATATCAAGTAATTGTAATTAATAATCTTAAATCTCAAATATAGGTAAACAAAAACGGGTTTTTCGCAGATTTTTAATATAAAGCGTGAAACCCGTTTTGTTGTTTATAAACGCACATTGATTGGGTTTATATGATAAAACATGGATGTTTTGTCGTTATTTCGAGGGAAAAGTGAGTCATGGATGACGAACGCCGAGAAATAATGATATAATTTCCTATGTATGAACGAGAAAGCATTAAAGACACTTGAATATTATAAAATTACAGATAAATTGGCCGGATATGCTGTGAGTGAACCGGCTAAAATAATGTGTACCAAATTAAGGCCATCAGGTAACAGGGAGTGGGTTGACGATGCCCTACTTGAGACTGACGGAGCTGTGGCAAGACTCCTTAGGGATGATGCCATATCATTTAATGATAATAAAGATATCAGGGGACTAGTAAAGTCCGCTTCAATAGGGCATACCCTGACAGCTGGGGAGCTTTTGTCTGTTGCAAAGCTTCTGACCCTCACTTCATCACTCTCTGCGTACGGAGAGCCTAAGGAAGATGAGGAAGGAGATGCGCTTACCAAATATTTTGAGAGACTGATGCCACTCCCACTTCTTGAGAAGGAAATCACCAGATGTATCACTCCGGAGGAAGAAGTTGCTGATAATGCGTCAGATACTCTTGCTTCCATCAGAAAAGACAGGAAGATTATAAGCGGACGTATTCATTCACATATGACGTCCATGCTAAACGGTCTTCGTACATATTTGCAGGACGGCGTTATCACTATGCGTGATAACAGATATTGTCTGCCTGTAAAGGCTGAGTACAAAAGCCAGGTACCCGGTATTATTCATGACCAGTCATCTACGGGTTCTACATATTTCATAGAGCCCCAGGCAATTGTCACCATGAATAACGAGCTTAAGACTCTGGAACTTAAAGAGCGTGATGAGATAGAAATCATATTGTCTGGTCTGACAGCCAGGGTTGCAGCCCAGGGCGATGTGTTGACAGAAAATCAGAAAACCATCACACTCCTTGATTTTATATATGCCAAGGCAAAGTTTGCTGTTAAGACAGGGGCAACGAAGCCTCTTTTCAACGACAGGCACTTCATAAATCTGCGACAGGCGAGACATCCACTCCTTGATCCAGAGACTGCAGTGCCGATTACAATAGGACTTGGCGATAAATATGATTTGCTGATAGTTACCGGACCCAATACCGGTGGAAAGACCGTGTCTCTAAAGACAGTGGGACTCTTAACACTTATGGGACAGAGTGGTCTCTTTATACCGGCTCTTGACCGTTCGGAACTGGGATTCTTCACAGAAGTATACGCCGATATTGGTGATGAGCAGAGCATAGAGCAGAGCCTGTCAACATTCTCATCTCATATGACATCTATTGTGAGCATCCTTAAAAATGCAGATGCTGATTCACTTTGTCTGTTTGACGAGCTTTGTGCAGGTACAGATCCTAACGAGGGAGCAGCCCTTGCCATATCAATTCTTTCGAGCCTTCACGACAAGGGCGTGCATACGATGGCGACTACCCATTACAGTGAGCTCAAGATATTTGCACTGTCAACGGAACATGTTGAAAATGCAAGCTGTGAGTTTGATGTGGAGACATTAAGGCCTACATACAGAATACTTACTGGTATCCCCGGAAAGAGTAATGCCTTTGCAATATCAAGGAAGCTTGGCCTTGGAGAAGACATTATTGAAAAGGCGAAAGAGACCATATCAAGCGAGCAGGAGAGCTTTGAAAATGTTATTTCCGACCTTGAGGAAAAACGCATAAACATCGAGAAGGATAAAGAGAATATCGAGAGCTATAAGGCGGAGATAGAAAGTCTGAAAAAAGAACTCGATGAGAAGAAGCAGAAGCTTTCGGATCAGCGTGAAAAGATAATAAATGAAGCCAAAGAAGAAGCAAGGGAAATCCTTAAGGAAGCAAAGGATGTAGCTGATGAAACCATCAGGGCATTCCAAAAACAAGGTACTGTCATGAAGATACAGACAATGGAGCAGAAACGCTCAATGCTTCGTGACAAGATTTCCAAAAATGAAGTCAGAGAGAAGAAGAAAAAGGCTGAACCTGTTGCAGGAAGAAAACTTGATGAAAATTCTGCAAAGGTCGGCATGAATGTACATATAGTATCTCTCAATCTGGACGGAACCATAAAGACAAGGCCTGACAGCAAGGGTAATATAATGGTTCAGTGCGGAGCAATATCATCAAAGGTTAAGCTGACTGATGTATATGAAATCGATGCACCTGTTGAAGATGCTAATGTTAAGAAGCCCGGTGGTGGAAAGCTTAACATATCAAAGTCATCCAACATTCCTACAGAGATAAATGTAATCGGAATGACGGTCGATGAAGCAATTCCAAGGGTTGATAAATATCTTGATGATGCATATCTGTGCCATATGACAAAAGTACGAATTGTACACGGCAAGGGTACAGGTGCATTAAAGAACGGAATACACAGCTACCTGAGGAGCCATCCGTATGTATCATCATTTGAGCTGGCAGCTCACGGCGAGGGAGATGCAGGCGTTACCGTAGTAACTTTTTAATCTAATTTAGTTTGGAGAATTAAGATGTCAGAGAAGCAGAAAATACTGATAGTAGACGACGACAACAACATTGCAGAGCTTATAAGTCTCTACATGACAAAGGAATGTTTTGATACCCGTATATGCAACGACGGTGAATCGGCAGTCGAGACATTCAAGGAATACAAGCCTAATATTGTACTCCTTGATCTCATGCTTCCCGGCATAGACGGATATCAGGTATGCCGTGCCATAAGGAGTGAAAGTGATACACCGGTCATCATGCTCTCCGCTAAGGGCGAAGTATTTGATAAGGTACTGGGACTTGAGCTTGGCGCAGATGACTATATGGAAAAGCCTTTTGACTCAAAGGAACTTGTTGCCAGAGTGAAAGCAGTCCTCCGCAGATATAAGCCGGCAGCTCCTGCACCTGCTGCAAATACTAAAGAGACAGATGAGGTTTCATATCCCGGTCTTACTGTTAACAAAACAAACTATTCTGTTGTATATAAAGATGCCCGTATAGAGATGCCACCCAAGGAACTTGAGCTTCTCTATTTCCTGGCATCATCTCCCAATCATGTATTTACAAGAGAGCAGCTCCTCAATCAGATCTGGGGATATGAATACGCCGGTGATACGAGAACTGTTGATGTTCATATTAAAAGAATACGAGAGAAAATTAATGATACTCCCGAGTGGCGTATATCAACTATCTGGGGTATCGGATATAAATTTGAGTTACTGTGATAACCCGGCAAAAGCCATATTATGAAAAAGACACTTTATCTGAAATTTCTAATTGCATATGCGATATTTGCGGTATTCGGATTTGTTATCATCTCTACCTTTATGCAACAGCTCACAAGGGACGAGATTACTGATGACAAAGCCCACTTTTTCTATACAACAGTGACGACTATCGCTGATACATACGGTGCAGGTCTTTATAATAATGAAATATCATTAACAGCCCTTAAGGACGAACTCGATAATGTCAGTATAATAACTGACGCCGCCATATGGATTGTCAATCCTTCGGGACTTATCGTAGTAGACTCGGCATCACCCCTTGATGTGGAGAATCCCGTTACCATAGAAGGTTTTGATCCAGCAGCAAATGCGGGCTCTTATTACAGTGTCGGAAACTACTACGGATATTTTAATCAGAAATATCTGAATGTATCTGCCACAATCACATCAGGATTTAATGTGGTAGGTTATGTTGTAGCCCATTATGATTATTCAAAGATTCAGGCTGAAGTAAATAAATACCTGAACATTGACTATATCCTGCTGGCAGTGCTTTTCCTGCTGTCCATGATTATCCTGATTTTCTTCACAGAGATTGTATATATGCCTCTTAAGAAAATTACAAAGGCAACAGAGCAGTATGCAGGTGGAAACCTTCATTATAATCTTCAGGTGGAAAGTGATGATGAGATAGGCTATCTGGCGGCTTCCCTTGCATATATGGCAGGAGAGCTTGCAAAAGGTGAGGATAACCAGAAACAGCTGGTGGCAAATGTATCTCATGATTTCAGATCGCCGCTGACATCTATCAAGGGCTATCTCGAAGCCATGAATGACGGAACTATTCCGGAGGAGATGCATGAGAAATACATCAATATAGTTCTTAACGAGACGGACCGTCTGATTAAACTGACAAATAATCTTTTGACACTAAATAACCTTAATACAGAGGGAATGGTTCTTGAACTGACAGATTTTGACATTAACTCTGTGGCTCGTCAGACTATATCAACCTTTGAAGGCAGATGCGTTGCTAAAAAGATTGCGGTCGAACTCACACTTACCGGAGAGGAGATGTATGTCCATGCTGACAAGACGAGAATCCAGCAGGTAATATACAACCTCATCGACAATGCTATTAAATTCAGTAATAACAACTCTGTAATCAAAATAGAAACTACAGAAAAACATGACAAACTGTTTGTGTCAGTAAAAGACAGTGGTATCGGAATTCCGAAAGAGAGCGTTGCTCTTGTCTTTGACAGATTCTATAAAACAGATTTATCAAGAGGAAAAGATAAACGTGGTACAGGTCTTGGCCTATCCATTACCAAAGAGATAATCCGTGCTCACGGAGAAAATATAAATGTAATCAGTACCGAGGGAGTCGGAACAGAATTTATTTTCTCACTGCCGATTTCAAAGGATATGAAAGAAGAATGAAAAATACCGTAGATAATAACGAAAAAAAATCAGAATCAAAAACAGGGAGCAAACTTTCTGAAGAGAAGATAATGGAGCTTCGAAAGAGCAACATCCCGAACGGCGAACCTGAGGAGATAAGCGACTATCTCTTTATTCAGGAAAAGATAAAAGGAAGGCCTGTTGACAGGAAAAAACTCCTAAAGAAGATGCTTCAGACAGCAGGCGCAGCCATGATATTCGGAATGATAGCCTGTCTGACATTCATTCTGATAGAGCCTGTGCTTGGGAAGATGCTCAGGAAGGAATCTGATGATCAGCATACACTCACGGAGATAGTACTGCCTGAACCTGATGAGATACCTGACGTATTGCCTGATGTCGATATTGATACAAATACAGGTGAGAAACTGAATCTGGTCGAGACTCCCATAGAGGACATGATAGTGGACGAGGGAAGTGAAACCTCTGTATCAGTTGATATAGTGGAAATTCCGGTTGTTCAGGACTATGAGATAGAACTCAGTGATTATCGTCTGATATACAGAAAACAGTACGCTCTCTCAAAGGAGATACAGAAGAGTCTGGTAACCATGACGGATCTTGATGCCGCAAGCGAGCTGATAAATACAGGCTCTATAGAAAAACTGTCAGGACTTATTATTGGTGATAATGGTGTCGAACTCATGATACTTGTCTGTGATGATAAACAGATTTGTGAAGATACCATGGTTGCAACTTTTAACAATAATGAAGTGCTTCAGGCGCAGTTGTGGGCAAAGGATAATGACACAGGGATTACCATATATGCCATAGACCTTGATGATATCCCTGACTATACGATTGAAGCTATTGAGTATGCCACAATAGGCAGTTCATTTGAAGCAGTCCTTCTGGGCATGCCTGTAATAGCAGTTGGTCAGCCAATGGCAAATATAAATTCTCTCTGTTCAGGTGTAGTGACGAGTGCCGTTGGAACAGTCAGCATGACAGATTCCTCATATCAGATAATTACAACAGATATACTGTCAACTGACGGGGGCTCGGGATTCCTGGCTAACACAAATGGTCAGATAGTAGGAGTACTTACATCATACGACTCGGGATACGGAGCTGACGGAACACTTACGGCATACGGTTTTTCGGGTATTAAGAAACTGGTTGAAAACCTGTCTGTAAAGAAACAGAGGGTTTATGCCGGACTTCATGTGACCGACGTAACCACGGAAGTATCCACATATGCAGGAGTTCCAAAGGGAGCATATGTCACAAAAGTTGACAGCGATTCGCCCTCAATGAATGTTGGTATTACCGCAGGAGACGTGATTATTCAGATAGGAGATAAGACAATCAGCAGTGTTGCTGATTACATGACTGCTCTTAACAGTATTACTCCTGATACAGAAGTGAATGTGATATACGCCAGACTTAGCGGAGGCGATTATATAGAGACGGAAGTTGAAATTACATTTACCGAATTATAAATATGGAGGTTTCGTTGTGAGATATATAAAGGATTACGAAGAAGGAAATAAAATACAGGGAGTTTACTACTGCAAGCAGAAGACTTCCACGGAGACAAAGACTGGAAAGCCTTATGACAGCATACTCCTTCAGGACAAGACGGGAGTTCTTGATGCAAAGGTATGGGATCCCTACAGCCAGGGAATCGGCGAGTACGAATCCGGAGATTACATAGATGTAATCGGTGATATAAAGATATTCAACAATCAGAAGCAGGCAAGCCTTGTCCGTATCAGAAAAGCAGACGAGGGAGAGTATGATACAAAAGATTACTTCCCCATGACTGAGAAAAATGTGGATGAGATGTTTACGAAGATTATTGAATATATTGATTCGATTAAGAATCCATATTTCAAAAAGCTTCTCGAGAGTTTCTTTAAGGAGAATGAGAAATTCATTACATTATTTAAATCCGCATCTGCAGCGAAGACTGTTCACCACGGGTTTATCGGTGGACTTTTAGAGCATACCCTTGGCGTAACTAATTTGTGTAACTATCTGGCATCGGCATATCCGCTCCTTGACAGAGACCTTCTTATCACGGCTGCCATCTGCCATGATATCGGAAAGACAAAAGAGATTTCGCCTTTCCCTGCAAATGAATATACAGACGAGGGACAGCTTCTCGGTCATATCGTGATGGGATGCGAGATGATAGGAAATGCCGCAGATAAGATAGAAGGATTCCCTGCAAGAAATAAACATGAACTTCAGCACTGTATCCTGGCTCATCACGGCGAGTACGAATTCGGTTCTCCCAAAAAGCCTGCAATCATGGAAGCTGTGGCACTTAATTTTGCAGATAATACAGACGCAAAGATGGAGAGCATCACTGAGATGTTTAAGAGCAAGGATTCGGATGACTGGCTTGGATTTAACAAGTTTCTTGATTCCAACTTCAGAAAGACAACGAAATAATGAAAAAAGAAGTATCGGCTTTATATGAGAAAAATATGATTGTTGACCTTGAAGTAACAGACATGGGTTCGGAAGGTCAGGGTATAGGCAGGATTGATGGATTTACTTTTTTTGTAAAAGACGGTCTGCCGGGAGATCATATAGAGGCAAGGGTATTAAAAGTAAAAAAGAATTATGCTTTTGCGAAGACGGAGAGAGTGGTGACACCCTCTCCTTTTCGAGTTGTTCCGCCATGTTCTCTCGCAAGAAAATGCGGAGGCTGTCAGATAATGGAACTCTCATATGAAAAGCAGCTTGAGTATAAAGAGGACAAAGTAAAAAACAATCTTATTCGCATCGGCGGATTTGATAAGGAATATATAGACAGTATCACGGAACTTATAGTTGGTATGGAAGGTGATGCGCTCCACTACAGAAACAAAGCCCAGTTTCCTTTCGGGAAAAATAAAGAAGGAAAAACGGTATGCGGATTTTATGCGGGAAGAACTCATGATATTATCCCCGTCACAGACTGTAAACTTGGTATCAAAGAAAACGAAGAGATACTTAAATGCATACTTGCATTTATGGAGAAAAATCATATTGAGCCCTACGATGAAAAGACAGGAAAAGGACTGCTGAGACACGTTCTTATCAGAAAAGGTTTTGCAACAGGGGAGATAATGGTTTGCCTTGTTATAAACGGAGATAAGATTCCGGACGTCGAATCACTTGTTGATGAACTCAAAAAGATTAATGTATGCAGTATTTCATACAGTGTAAATAAGAACAATACAAACGTCATAATGGGTGACAACTATCATACTGTTTACGGCAAGGATACAATCTCTGATGTTATGCATGTGAGAAAACCTGACGGCGGATTTAAGAATTGCTACAGCGAAGAAGGTATAAGCTTTAATATTTCACCTCTCTCCTTTT
>JAEEGL010325442.1_pt1 | contig 69117 bp, 12 predicted proteins | sample 9134231 | NCBI WGS metagenome assembly JAEEGL01 (sample SAMN16246548, study PRJNA631951) | gut metagenome | biome: gut microbiome; feature: rumen; material: fiber-attached | host: Bos | place: Iran: Karaj | collected 2018-10 | reverse complement strand
GACGATGGCGGGTCCCTGGCGCTACTTCACGGCGGACGACGGACAGATCGACCTCGCGGCGGCGGATTATCTCATGATCGGTACCCCGGAGGCGGCGAAGAGTCTCAGGGCATATTTCGGCGAGGCTGCGGTGGAACCGCTCTACATCGAAACGGACGAGGGGATCCTCTTAGAGCGCGCGCTGCACAGGGAGCGCAGACAGGAGCATCCGCGCTACGACGAGATGTGCAGACGTTTTCTTGCGGACCGGGAAGATTTCTCGGAGGAGCACCTCGCGGAAGCCGGCGTCACGCACCGCTTCACGAACAACGGCGAGCCGGAGGCGTGTGTGGAGGCGCTGAGAGCGTACATAAAAGGAAAAACATGGACATCCGCGTGAACCAGCTGCAGCAGGCGCAGCAGATCGAACAGAATAAACCGCAGCAGGAGGCGAACGGCGACTTCAAGTTCGTCCTCTCCTCACGCATCGCGGACGAGGGCCTCGCAGAGCGGCTGAATCTCATGATGCAGGAGATCACGCAGCAGGGCAAGGCCATCGGCAAACGCCGGGACATCCGTGACATGCAGCGCTACCGCACGATGATCAAGGCCTTCCTGAATGAAGTCGTGACCCGCTCGCACGAGTTCTCCCGTGAGAATTTCCTCGACCGCAAGGGGCGCCACCGGGTCTACGGCATCATCCGCCTCATTGACGAGAATCTCGATCAGCTGGCGCAGGAGCTCATGAAGGAAGAGAAGGACAACATCGCGATCCTCTCCACCATCGGCACCATCGAGGGGATGCTGCTGGATATATTCACATGACATTTTCCTCCATCGTCGAACAACAGGACATCAGGGACCACCTGCAGACCGCGTTGCGTCTGGGGCGGCTGAACCACGCCTACCTCATCACCGGCGAGGCCGGCATGGGCAGAAAACTCGTGGCGCGCACCTTTGCGCAGGCGGCCCTGTGCACGGACCTGCAGATCACGGAGACCGGTGCGGAGCCCTGCGGCAAATGCCGCTCCTGCATCATGATGGAGGCCGGCACCCATCCGGAATACCGGGAACTCACGCACGAGAAGAAGGCCTACGGCATCGACGAGATCCGGATGCAGCTGGTGGAGGACATCGCGCTCCGGCCCATGGTGGGAGAGCGGCGCGTCTACTTCATCGCGGAGGGGGATCTCCTCAGCACCGCCTGTCAGAACGCAGTCTTAAAGACCCTCGAGGAGCCGCCGGAATATGTGCTGATCCTCATTGCCTGCGAGAGCCCGGAGGCACTGCTTGAGACGATCCGTTCCCGCATGGTGCAGCTCCCCTTAAAGCCCGTGAGCGACGCGGGTGTGAAGCAGTATCTCATGCGGCAGGAACGGATCCCGGATTATCTCGCGGCGGAATGTGCGGCCATGGCCTTCGGCAATATCGGCAAGGCGGTGCGCTACGCGGCGGATGACAGCTTCCGCAACATGGTTGACCGCACGACGGCGCTGCTCCTGGACCTGAAGCGCCTCGACACCCATGCGGCCATGGAGCGCGTGTACGGCATCTTTTTCCCGCCGGAGCCCGGGGAGGAAGGTGCGAAGAAGAAAAAGAAACAGAAGAAGTTAAAGGACGCCGGAGCGGCGGAACTGATGCGTTTCCTGGATTTGCTCATGCTCCTGAACAGGGATGCCATGGTCTGCAAGGCGCTGGGCTCCCCCGAAAAACTTGTATTTGCGGGGCAGGAGGCGTATGATAGAGAAGCTGCGGGGCAGGAATGGTCCGTCCTGCAGGGCAACCTGAACCGCATCGGCAGGGCGAGACAGCGGCTTTCCGCCTCCTTATCGGCGGATCTGGTACTGGAGCTCCTCCTGCTTGGCATGAAGCACGGGGAAGACCTGTGAGAGGAAGAAACGGAGTAAAGATATGGGCAATGTGATCGGCGTGCATTTCCGGACAGCCGGCAAGATTTACTGGTACGACGCCGGGGAGCACGAACTGAAGCGCGGGGACGCGGTCATCGTCGAGACCTCCCGCGGCAAGGAATACGGGACCGTGGTGGTCCCGCCCCACGAAGCGAGCGAGCGCGGGCTCAACCAGCCGCTCAAGGAGATCCTGCGGCCTGCCAACCGTATCGACATCGAGCAGGAGACCGCCAACAGAGAAAAGGAAAAAGACGCTTTCCGCATCTGCCGCGAAAAGATCGCGGAGCGCGGGCTTGAGATGAAGCTCATCAACGCGGAATACACCTTTGACAATACCAAGATCCTGTTCTATTTTACGGCCGACGGCCGTGTGGATTTCCGGGAACTCGTCAAGGAGCTGGCGGCGACCTTTCACACGAGGATCGAGCTGAGGCAGGTCGGCGTGCGAGACGAGACCAAGATGATCGGCGGCTACGGCATCTGCGGCCGCGACCTGTGCTGCCATGCGTATCTGCCGGACTTCTCGCCGGTGTCGATCAAGATGGCCAAGGAGCAGAATCTTTCGCTGAACCCCACCAAGATCTCCGGTTCCTGTGGGCGGCTCATGTGCTGCCTGAACAACGAGGAGGAGGTCTACGAGGAGATCAACAAGCGCATGCCGGGCGTCGGCGATACGGCGACAGCCACGGCAGACGGCCTGACGGGTATTGTCTTCTCGGTGGATATCCTGCGTGAGACCGCACGGATCGTGGTGGACGTGGGCGACGAGCGCGAGATCCATGAATATCCGGTGTCCGAGCTCGATTTCGTAAAGAGCAATCACCGGCGCCGCAAGAAACCCAAGATCGACCTGCGCAGCAAGCCCGATCAAAAGGTCGCCAAGGAGCAGGCCATCAAGAACGCCAGAGAACAGGCGATCCAGGCGGCGATGGAGCGGCAGCAGCAGGAGCAGGAATCCGGGGCATCGGGGGCAGACGCCCGCCCGGATGGCGAAGGCGGCGGTCGGAAGAGGAACCGGAACCGCAGACGCGACGGTGCGGAGCGGCCCGCCGGAGAAGGCAGGAACCGCAGCGGCCGCGGCGAGCGCAGGCAGGGTCCGGAGGACCGCAGGGAAAACGCCGGACGGCGTGACGGCGACGGCGGCAGCAACGCGGGTGACGGCAGGGAGAACGCCGGACGCCGCGAGGGCGACGGCGCAAATAACGGCGAGCGCCGGAATAACCGCAACCGCAGCCGCCGCCGCGGAGGCGGCCGTCCGCAGGGCGGTGAGCCCGGTGCCGGAGGACAGGCCCCCCAGTGAGCACACTGCACACGGCGGATCCCGCCCGTACAGACGGCGGGTGCGGCACCCTCTATCTGTGTGCCACACCCATCGGCAATCTCGGAGATATCACGGCGAGGGTCCTTCAGACCCTCGCCGGTGTTGACCTCATCGCTGCGGAGGATACCCGCAATACACGGAAACTCTTAACCCATTTCGACATTCATACCCCGCTGACCAGTTATCACGAACACAACCGCACAGAGAAGGCGCAGGAGCTTATCGCGCGCCTGCAGGACGGCGCGGATATCGCACTCGTCACGGATGCCGGCACGCCCGCGATCTCGGATCCCGGCGAAGTGCTGGTGGACCTCTGCCACGAGGCGGCGATCCCCGTGACATCGCTCCCGGGGCCCTGCGCGCTCGTGACGGCGCTGTCTCTGTCGGGGCTCTCCTGCAGACGTTTTGTCTTTGAAGGCTTCCTGCCCGGGCGGGAGGATAAGAAGCTGCGCCGCAGGATCCTGGATGCCCTGCGCGACGAGCCCCGCACGGTCATTCTCTACGAGGCCCCGCATCATCTGCGGGCACTCCTGGATGATCTTGTCGCGGCGCTCGGCGGAGAGAGACGGCTCGCCCTCTGCCGCGAGCTCACCAAGCGCTTTGAAGAGGTGCAGCGCATGACGCTCGCCGGTGCGGCCGCGTATTATGAGAACGCCGAGCCCCGCGGCGAATATGTCCTCGTCATCGAGGCACTGGGCTTTGAAGCCCTCGCGGAGCGCGAGAGGGCGGACTGGCAGGAGATGAGCATCGCGGAACATGTCGCTTACTACGAATCGCAGGGTCTCGACCGCAAGGAGGCCATGAAGCGCGCCGCCGCCGACCGCGGCATCCCGAAGAGGGAAGTCTACAAGGCGCTGTTGTGACAGGCCCTGATCGGGTGCCGACACCGGCGCATCTTTCGTTGAAATCCGCTTGAACTTAAAAATGCCGCCCCGCGGGCCGCTCGGCTGCCTCGCGGGTCAGAATGACCGTCGCTGGGTACCTGCAAACGCGGGAAATTGGCATTTGCAGTTACCCTGAGCAGGCTGTTTGTCTGCCCCGCGGAGGAGGATTGCCGGTGTCGGGTACCTGCAAACGCGGGAAATCAGTAATTGCAGTTACCCTGAGTGGACTGAGTGGCCGCCCCGCGGAGAGAAATGACCGATCCCGGGTACCTGCAAACGCGGGAAATAGGTATTTGCAGTTACCCTGAGTGGACTGAGTGGCCGCCCCGCGGAGAGAAATGACCGATCCCGGGTACCTGCAAACGCGGGAAATAGGTATTTGCAGTTACCCTGAGCAGGCTGTTTGTCTGCCCCGCGGAGGAGGATTGCCGGTGTTGGGTACCTGCAAACGCGGGAAATAGGTATTTGCAGTTACCCTGAGTGGACTGAGTGGCCGCCCCGCGGAGAGAAATGACCGATCCCGGGTACCTGCAAACGCGGGAAATAGGTATTTGCAGTTGCCCTGAGCAGGCCGCGCGGCCACCCCGCAGGTCAGGATGGCTGTCGTGATAGTATACCAAAAGTACCATGACATAAATCCCGGTATCGTATAAAATAAATAAGATAATGCCTTATCATGCATTACACACCCGTTGGCACGGAATTGATCGATAGAAAAAAGGGGGAACCATCATGAACAGACGCAATGGGAACCGGTTGTTGGCATGCCTGCTGGCGCTCGCCATGATCTTCACCAATGTGGATGCGGTCCGCGCAGCCGAGACGGGCGCAAACCGTGAAAGCGGGGTGCAGACCGTCACCCTGCCGGAAGAAGCACCGGAGGAAACGGACGTGGACGGCGAAGACGCCGCGGACACGGCCGTTTTTGCATCTCCGGAGGATGACGGCACAGAACCCGCGGACGAGGTCCTCACACCCGTCCCGGACGATACGCCCGAACTCCTGACCGACCCCGACCCGGACCCCGATCCCGATGTGTACGCGTACCTCACCTTGGAGTATGTGACCGGCGGTGAAGTCATGAAGACCGATGATGGCTTTGTCTTCACAAAGAACGGCAGCGTCGTGACGCCGGTGACCTGGAACAGTTATGACTCATATGGGAACAATTACGGCTTCCGGAGTCTGTCTGAAGAGGTGGGCAACCTCTCGGACCTCGCTGCGGTCCTTACTGTCGAAAGCGGCGGCAAGGCAGATGACAGCCTGCATCTGGATGCGTTTGACACACTCTACATCGTCTCTTCGGAAGACGACGTGACGATCGATCTGGATGACCACAATATTGACAAGGATCCGAACAGCAGCGGGTCGACCGCGCTCTATCTGTCCGACAGAGTGACCTGGAGGAACGGCAGCATCTACATGAACGCATTCAATGACACGCTGTATCTGGGTCATGAATCCATGACGGGCGAAAAGGTGGACGGAAACGCCTTTAGCGGACTGCGTGAGATCGCCGTGAACCGCGGTACGATCCGCCTCGGCGGAACCACGTCCGACAGCGAAGACATGGTCAATATGCAGGATGTCCGGCTCGATGCGGCCAGGATCTTCGTCCACGGCGGGAGCTGGAATGTAGGGGAGATCACGCTGCGCGCCGGCGCGCTAAAGGAGGGAAAACTCACGACCGGCAGGCCCGCGATCGAAGCGGCGGCCGGCACGGACAGGATGACGGACGGCGGCGCCGGACTTCTTGAGATCGTGAAATATCATGATGACGAGGACTGGAGCGGCCGGAGCGAACTGTATGTCGGCGGCGGTGTCAATGTCATGCGAAATGTATGGGTGGAACGGCAGGAGCCGGAGGACGACTTCGGATTCTATGTTGTCGACCCCATGAACATGAATCTGGAGGAATATACGGATGAGCAGGATCCCGCCGGCCGCGTCGTTGTCGGAACGGGAGCCCGTTTCTCGGCGGACGGTTTCCATGCGTCATCAAAAAATATCCAGAGTCCCGTCAAAGACGGAGAGTACTATCTTGATTGGAATGGCGATCCGGTCACGGATTCTGCAGATCGCGATCAGGTACAGTGGGCGGATGTCATCGTGGGTGCCGATCCGGTCCCCAATCCCGAGTACGCGCTTGCGGAACTCTGGGCGGACGGTGCCGTGGACCTGGGGCATTCGGATCTCTTCGGACTCGCCCTCGGCACGGCTGCCGAAATGAAGGTCTATGATCTCAACATGCCGACCGTGACGGAGCAGGTCGACGGACATGATTGGGAACTGGCGGCACCGGGCACCTTTACCTATCTGGCGGACGGCGCGATACTCTCCGCCCAGCAGTACGGAAGTCCGCATTTCAATCTCAATCATCTGACCCTCCTGCGGGGCGGAGATGACGACATGGTATATGTCAATGTGCCGGTCTCCGAGCCGGAGAGCTATCACACGATCCATCTGCGCGGCGGCGAACTCGCCTACAAGACCGCGGCGGTGAAGAGCATCGGCGTGGTCGCTCCCGTCGCCGCAAAATACCTGGGCGCGCTGGGCGGCAGGAAGACGGCGGCTTCCCGTGAAGTAAAGATGGAGATCAGCATGTTCGATGATGAGGGGTACGACACCTGGCCGGATACGAACAGCGATATCCTGAGCACCGATGAAGACTGGACCGGGGACCGGGAGCGTATCGGCCAGTTCGTCCTCGGAGCCGACGGCAAACTCACGGCCTACAGCTATTGGAATGGCTGTGACGGCGAAGAATACAAGGATCAGCCCTGCGGCAGGATCTATGTCGCGAGCCCCTACCGCGTCTGCGAGCAGATCACAGTGGTGGTCAGTGACGATCAGGGAAATCAGTGGGTCGAGGATCGCGAGGTCGAGAATCCGGACGCTTTCGAGGACTATGGTTCCTGGGGTGAAGTCGTGGGATTCATCGATGGTGAGGACCGCGAGATTGTCCAGGATCATGATGAAGACGGTCAGGTAACGATCTACTATGAAGAATGGAATGATGAAACAGGGAAAAATGAGATCAAGAATAAGACGGCGTATCCCCGTTACCGTGTCCAGGTCGCAGACGAGATGCTGATCGGGGGAGACATGCCGGAATACACGGATAAGCTCACAATCGAGCCGTTCGAACCCGGCGAAACCCTTTATGTGGAGGATACGGAACTGGTAACGGACACCATGATCCACGGCTTTATCCTGGATGCGGAGCAGTCGGTCATTGATGTGCAGGATCATCATCTGCAGCTCATGAGCGTCACGGGCGAACTGGGCGGCCTGACCGGAGACGGCACGGACGAAGAAGCAGAGTCCCATGTCAGCATATTTGCGGATCCGGTCTATGACGAGTGGGTCGGGCAGATGGCCGTGGGCGCTCCGCTCACGATCCTATCGGGCGTGACAGAGATCGCCGATCTGGATCTGAACGGCGGACTGGAAGACCCGGAGAAGGAGAGCAGGCAGAGTGTTCAGGTGCAGCTCCTCGATTCCGCTTCCGGCAAGTACGAGGCGGATGGGCTGCCGCTGCAGGTGCGCAACCTCATGATGGACGGCGGGGCCGTGCTGACCGCCGGGGATGTCACGACGTACAGCGGTCTCAATGTCGAGGAATCGACCCTTATCGTAAAAGGTGATCTCACGAGCGAGGACGGCTGGTCCCGTGTGGACCGCGCTGTGGTCCGTGCGGACGGAGACATCAATATTACGAATTATATCGATCTGAATGATGCACTGGTCGCCACGGCGGGAGATTTTGACCTGGGCGGCACGATGGTGATGCGGGAGAATGCCTCTCGTGTGGACGCGGACGGCGATCTGAAGATCGCGCACCGGCTGGTCTCCATGGGCGCCGGCAACCGACTGGCCTACGGCGGACAGTTCGAGGTCTGCAAGGTCATGGTCTATGAGCCGGAGAGCGCAGAGGAAGGGCTCTCGGTCAGCGGGATGAAGAGGTATTCGAATGACGGTCATCCGATCGCAAATATCTATGAGACGGCCGATGATGATGAATCGGAGGTAAAGGCGCCCGCAAACGCCGTGCTCCTCACGGTCAAGGGTCAGTCCTCTGACCCGGAGAAATACCGGGATCGTCTGCGCGGGAGACTACTCGGTCGCAGGATGGATCAGGAGGACAATCCGGATCCGAACATCCCGAACGGGCATGTCGAGGCAGTGGATGAGATCTTCCGGAAGCAGGATGGACAGGAGGAGCCCTCCTTTGAAGATAATGAATATGACCTTGTCGATCTGGAGAGTGAACCCGCAGACGCGCTCGCGGGACATCTCCTGCTCCTCGCCAATGATCCCGGAGAGGACGGGACCCAGTGCTACTATCTGATCGAGAATGAGGAAGATAATCTCTATGTGAATGCGCATCGGAGTCAGGATATTTACCTGGAAGAATACGACGAGAACGGGGAGCGGGCCGGTACCTATCGGTCGGATGCGGAAAATCCCGTGAATGCATTATTACAGAAGATCACGGATAGAAAGCAGCCGACCCACAGCTATGAACTCTACATCCCCGGAGATATCAACGCGGGCACGATCGTGATGCCGGCGGCCAAAGACTACAGCAGGCTCCGGATCTGGGGCATCGGCATCGAATCGGGCGTGCCTGCCACAACGATCAAATACAAGGGCAAGCTTGACATCAAGGGCGGCGATGTGACGCTGGATAATGTGCATTTGGATCGGGACGGCGATGCCGCGGCCGATCTTGTGCTCGGCACCGGCCGTCTCACCCTGCAGGATGCGCTGCTCGGCCTGGATATGACGGCCGTTGGTACGCAGGGTTTTCCTGATGTGGAGATCAATAATGTGACGGGCGGCAAAGGCTCCGTGCTCACACTGGTGCGTTCCGTGCCGTTTACCGATCAGGATCAGCTTCCGGCCTCCCTGTTCGTTAAGAACGATATCAAGGTGGAGACGGTCCGCAGCAGGAATGCGAATATGTTCTCCGCAACTGCCACCGTCACGACGGCGCAGCTGACCGGCAGCGCGAATTGGACGATGGATAACGGGGTGAAAGATAAAGCGAGTGTTGCGGGCACCTTTACCGATCTGACCCTGTCAGACGGGTCCACGGCCCGGACGAATCACGGCGGTCTCGCGGTCAAGGGCACGCTGACGATGGGGACACGCCGGGTCGACAGTGCCATGGTGGAATCCGCATCGGGGATCACGGTGGAGAATATCGAGATCCATGAGCGGATGCCGGAGATCCGTTATAACACATGCGTCGCCACCCCCGGCACCTTTACGGTCAACGGCGACGTCTGGCTGCCCACAGACTGGGATGAGGACGAGAATGTCGGGATCTATGGACAGGTGTTGCCTGAAGAAGGGGGATCCTATAAGTATCCGCGTTACGAAGACGGGGACGGTTCCGTCAAAGCCCGGATCTCCGATTACGCGATCCGTGTGAAGGCGGGCAGGGTCGAGGATTATGACGATGCCGAGACCGATGTGATCGTCACCGGCGGCAGGAACGCTTCCATCCCTGCGGGCTCCATGGTGGCGGTCACGAAACTGGATCTGATTCCCTGCTGGCTCCTGAAGCAGGTCGGCAGCAATCTCGTCCTGCGCAAGAGCGCGGCAGGGGCCCTGACGCTGGAGAGCTGGAATTACGGCATCGAGGAATTCGACACGCTGCAGGAGGCCTTTGACCGGATCACGGCACATAAAGATACGACACAGGATTACACGGTGCGGATCAGCGCGGATGCGACAGGCGTCACGCCGTTCAATGCAAAGGGTGAGATCCCGGTCCTGACGCCTCCGGCTGCGCTGAATTCCCTGACGATCATGGGAGATGAGAACGCACAGGAGCCTGTAAAGCTCTGGACCTCCGGTGCGCTCGTATCATCCGCTTCCCTCACGCTGGATCAAGTGTCCATCCTGACGTACGACAATCGAAACAGGATGCCGTCCAATAACCTGACCAAGGTCACGATGAAGAGCGGCACGCTCACGATCCGTAATGAGGTCGATTTCGGCTCGCCGGTGCTCTTTGACGGCAGTAACAAGGCTTCCTTTGTCATGGAGCCCGGGGCGCGGCTGATCGCGATGGCGGGGACGATGCGAGGTGACGGGAGATTGAAGCCGACCATTCTGGGCACCAAACTGGGTACAGAGGAAAACAGCAAAACCTATTACGATCCGGCAGACGGCTTCCGGCTGTATGAACCATATGATGAGGAAGCTGCGGAAGAGCATCCCGAAGTCAAACAGTTACAGTTCAAAGCCTACGTGGAAGGCGGCTTCAAGAACTTCGCGGAATTCACCGTGACAGGCGAAGACGCGGGCCTGAACGAAGAGACCTTTACCGTTGCGGGCGAAAAGGTGGCGACAGCGGCCGTCTTTGATGGCATAACGACGATGACGGTCTCCGGCAGCAGAGTCTATGTGCTGGATACGCCGGGCAAGACGGTCGCCACGAAGATCAAAACCCTCCGGATGGAGGACGGCGGACTCTTCGTCACGCCGGGCAGCCTGTCGGTCACGGATCTGTCCATCGGCAGGGGCGTGGAGGTCGCCGCGATGGGCGACTACAAGATCACCGGATCGATCTTCAACCGGGCGGAGGATGAGCCCGCGACCCTGACGACGGCGCAGAAGTTTACGGGGACGGGCACGGCCCTCAAGGGCGGATCGCAGCTGACGGTCTCCGGCATCGTGGAATACACGGCACAATACGCCAACACGATCCGGGTCAAGGTCCTGGAAAAGGATGAGCAGAAATATGTGCCGGTATCGGATCTCGGTTGCAGTGATACGGCTGCGAAGAATAAGCTCCTGACGGCGGCCAAGGTTCCCGCCGAGGAGTTCGAACCGGCGCCGGAGAATGTGGCGTGGGCGACGGAGGGCAGGTTCGACTTTGATACTTTCCTGAAGATTGAGACGGAAGATGACGAAGGAGATCCCCTGGATCAGCCGGTCCGGCATATACCCGGCACCCTCTACCTCGTGAGCAGAGATAAGAATGATGTCATGGTGTCCTCCGACAAAGATGCGCGTATGGCGGTCGTGGCGGACAGCTTTAACAGCCTGAGTGACCTGAAAACGGCCTACGAAGGGAATATCATCGCGTTCTGCGGCGATCTCAAGGAGGCCGCGGCCGTGATCGATGCGCGCAAGGACAAGTCTGCCGCCTATACACTGGTGCTGCTGCAGGATGTGAACTGCGATACCGCGGCCGGCACCTATGCTCCCGCAGCATTCACGGTGCCCGCGCAGGCGGAAAACCTCACGATCATGAGTGTGGATTCCGATCCTGACACGCCAAAAGTGCAGCCGTATACCCTCTGCTTCTCCGGCAATCTGACGCTGAAGCAGGATACGGGTCTGATCGGAGTGAACCTCGCGCCCTATACCAATGCGACGAAGTCAAACGATAAGGCGGGCATCTCCGTGGGCAAGTATTACCTGCTTGTGAGGGATGTGACTGCCGCGCCGGCGCTTGCGACCGTCACCGGCGCAAAGGGCAGCTGTTTTTATGTCGATCCGGGCCGTCCGTTCACGGTCACGGGCAGCGTCAGCGGATTTGACAGAGTCTGGCTGGAAGAGGATCTTACCTGCGGCAGCTTGAGTGCGCAGGAACTGGTCTTTGATGGAAACAGGGAATGCCTCTCCGATGAGGAAGAGGAGAACCCCGTATTCGGCGATCCGGTGGCCGTTACTCTGACAGCAGGTGCGGTCACGGTCACGGATGTTGAGCTGAACAGCGATGAGGGGCGTTGGGATGAGCCTCCGACCTACACGATCGTTTATGCCAAGAGTACGGAGAATAATGCGAAGACCGCGGTCACGATCAAGGGAGGCATCTGGTGCGAAGAGGGTGCGGAGAACAATCTGCTGACGCTGCATCCCGTGAAGCAGGACGGAAGTGAACTCGATCCGGCGGATCTCGCGCTGACGACCGATACCAATGGTAAGGTGCTCGCCGGAGCACAGGCACAGCTCGCGGATATCGGACTCAATCAAGGCAAGGACGTGGTTGTGCAGATCGGAAATGAGACTTACTCGATCTATACCAACCCGTCAGATGAAGGCGAGGAATACCTCCCGGTCAAGGCGAACAAGGGCCTCTTCCTGGTGAAGCTCCCGAAGATCGGTGACGAACAGGATGCTGCGGCGCAACGGATCCTGCCCGCGATCACGGAGTTGACGGACAGCGGTGTGAACCAAACGCTGTATCTCGATCTGTACCAGGCGGTAACGGAGATCGATGCCATCGGGGACGAGGGTGAATACCGGCTGTCTCCCGGAAGATTTGCGGCGGCGTACGTCCCGGTTCGGGATGAGGGGGATCCGCTTGATCCGATCGTGGTCAGGGACACCAATGTCACCGACGCGAATCCGTATTCCGCGCTGCCGCTGCCCAAGAAGGACAAGGCGTCATCCGTGTCGGTCATCGGGACGCATACGGTAAAGGTGAACGGCGACGCTGACGAACCGTTCGCGGTGCCCGTGTACACGCAGCTGTGGTTCACCGGCAGGCTCGCCGGCTTCGGAAAAGTGATGTTTATGGACGTGCAGTTCAGATCCTGCAAGTCCGGGACTGTGGATACGCCGGTACCCTTCGACATCACGATGGCGGCCAACACCGGAGTGACTGATTCCTCCCTGTGGTTTGTGAACTCGACGGACGTCATAACGGATCTCGTGGCAGGCGCGGACGACGCGAACGGAAACAGGATCGCCGGAACGGCCGGCAAGATCACCGGCGTCAAGGCGGTGGCTGGCAAGAACGACGCCACGCAGATCCTGCTGCGGAACTGCATGCTCACGATGGCCACGGGCTTTGCCGGTACGGCGGACGTGCAGATTGAAAATGCCAAGGTGTTGACCCGCGGCGCCAATGACATCGGCACACTGAACCTGACGGCGGACGATGAGCAGGAGGCACAGTTCACCTCCTACGGCGCGCTGAAGATCGTTGATGTGGAGGTGGCACTGAGCTGCGGGCAGGAAGGACCCTATTCGGATTCCTGGATCGCCGCAAAGCAGGATAAGAATGGCAACAGCACGATCACGATCACCGGTGAGGTGAAAACAGACAGAAACGCACGTCTCCCGATCAAGCTGTTTAAGGAGACGGCAAACGGAGCAAACAAGACGGCAGAGGACCCGTATGAAGCCGGGGATCTTGTCTTTGCGGATAATGATATCGATGGCAGTCTCGATGTCCCGTTAGTCCTGGCACCGCAGGCGGATGATTTCCGGATCCGTACCTACCCGTTATGGAAAAATCACGGAGGCACAGAGCCGGGGGTTGACAGTGAGGGGACTCCGTCTTACATCTCCCGCAAGACATTGGACAAATATGTGATGAACAGCAGCCGTGCTGACATAAAGATCCGGATCTGCGGTTTTCCTTCATCAGAGGATCCCATGACGAATTTCCGTTATTATTCGGATTCGCCGCATCCCGAGGTGAAGACCTATGCAAAGACCTATTACGAGGCGGTCCAGATCATTGACAATACCAACCGGACGGATCTGGGATACAGGATCGACCTGATCAAGGCTGAGCCGTATTGGACCGGCAAGCCGGGTGCGGCAGGCGACGCGACCTTTGGCCCGCTGATCTGGCCCGTCAAGGCAGCGAGTTTCGAAATAGTCGGCGGGATCGGGAGCAAGCTGCAGTTTAGCGGTGCGCTGGCGCCCAAGACCCCGGGGATGATCGTCAATCTCCCGATACAGAGCGGTAAACTGGTACAGAGCGGTCAGAACAAGGAATTCGAGCCGGATCCTCTGGGCATCGCCATCGATACCGGTGCGGCAGAGCCCGGCAGTCAGCCCTTCAAGCTCATGATCTCGGGTTGCTCGGAAGAGGGCGGTCAGTTTACGGTGAGTGGCATCAAGGGGACCGGTTCCCTGTGGCTGGGTGACAATTCGTGCAGTAACGGAGCGGTCAGCGTTACGGATCTGGTCCTGAGAGGTACTCTGACGGTAAAGAGCGGGGATGTGACGGTTAAGCGGTATCTCGTACCCAACGGCACGTCCGCAAAACTGTCGCATGAGGATCTCGCAAAGAAGATCTCTATCGGTTCGATCGTGCCGGTATCGGTTTGGAAGCCGGGAGTCAAGGTGGGGGCGGGGAAACTGACGATCGGTTACCGTCTCACCAAGCCGGTCTACACGGGGAGCGGAGCGGCCCGCAGGATGACCAAGGCACCGGTCTCCAACCTCACGATCACCGGCGACATCCTGGGTACGCAGGTGGAGCTGGTACCGCAGATCTGGCGGGAAGCGGATCCGGCTGATCCTGAAACACATCCCGCGGGCTGGTATCTCCTCGCGGACCGGGATCATGAAGTGACCGGTAAGTATGTGCCGCTGGAGGATCCTGCGGCAGTGGATGCTTACAACTACGGTCTGGTGGCAACGACCGGCGCGGACCATGTGGCGGCGAAGCGCCTCGCGGTCATGAACCGCGCCTCGCTGCAGCAGGTTACGCTCCGGCTGGGCAGAGGCATGTATGAAACCACGCCCGGCCGCGCCGTGGAGCCGCAGCCCGCTTTATCCGAGTCCGGGGCATATACAGGCAGCCAGTATCTGATAAAGAATGGCGGCAACCTCTTCCTGTCAGCGGCTGCACCGCGTGTGTTAGTCGCAGCCAGGGATACGGTGGCAGGCGAGTACGAAGGCTATTTCTTCTCGCTGGAGGATGCCGCTGCCGAGGTGAAGAAGCTCGCGAAGCAGGTGGACAAAAAGCCGGTGACGGAAGTGTTCTTCATGCTGCTTGGCAATATCGGTACCGATAAGCCTCTGGCGAAGCTGACTTTTCCGGATGGATTAAAGAAGCTCACCCTGTATGATGAAGGGGCAACCCCGCATGCGATCACCTTTACCGGTAACTGGAAGCTGACCTGTGATACGGAACTCGCCGGCATGGAACTGATCAGCGTAAAGAAGGCCGGTAATGTGTATCAGACTGCTTCGTATGATATCGATACGGCCGGGTATGAGCTGACATGGTCAAAGAACCGGGTGTTGAAAGCAAACAATGAGTATCTGATGCGGCCCGGACGGATCACCGGCAAGGGGACGCTTCGCTTCGCAAGCAACATATCCGGTTTTGTGGGCACCGCGATCGATGTGACTACCGATACGCTGCGTGTGGATGGCAGGACAAACGCGGACGACAGAGACATGATCTACTTGAATAAAGTCGCTGTAAAGGATCTGTATATGGGCAGGAAGAGCCAGCTCAATATTATGAGCGGCTTGTCATCAAGCGGTACGGCGACGATCCATCACACCACCGGCATCGGGCTCTGGCCGGGAGCGTCTGCCACACTGAATGACGTGGTTCTGGCGGATCCGGCGGATGCGCTGTCTGACGCCTACACTTGCTGGATGGAGAACAATGAACCGGGGGTTGGCAGTGAGAGCTGTCCGTTCACCGTGAACGGGACCATCACGGGACCCATGGATCTTACGGATGACGCCGATGCGCCGATCCGGATCACGAGGCCCGGTCTGTTTACGGGTGATATGGTACTTGTCACGGCGCCCAAGGCTTCGGATGCCTGGTTCCATGGGGAGGTCTTCACCGGAAATATGTATGAGTGGAGCTACAAGATGGAGGGCGCGCTCGTCTGCAAGGACGGCAAGGATATCATCTTCAGCACGAATAAAGCGCCGGCGGCCAGACTCTATGCCACAGCCACGGAGTATCACGGCAACGGCAAGGTTGCGGAGCAGTATGAGACGGCGTCCGATTTCCTGACGGTCGATGAGGCGATCAAAGAGATCGACAGTTATGCGGCCACGGGCCGGCTCGCAGCCGGAGAGGTCCTTGATAAGGGAGTGAAGCTGCCTTACGAGGATTACACGCTGGAGGTGCTCGACAACGCGGAGCTCCGCAAGGGAGCAGCCTATGCGGCGCTCACCTTGCCGGCGAAGGCCGGCGCCCTGACCCTCAAGGGCAGAAAGCATGGAACCGATCCGGTCACGCTGCGGTTCTCCGGTGCGGTGACCCTGAAGGGCGACACGGTGCTCGAGGACAGCCTGCAGCTGTTGTCGATGAAGAAAGTGAACGGGGAGGATACCGTGGTGCCTGCGGATTACACGCTGGGCAATTTCCGGCTCACCCTGAAGGGCTCCGGGACGAGTTCTTCCTGGTACGAGACGGAAACGCCGGTCTTCGGTAAGGTGACGGCCGCCGCGGGCAAGGGATGTCTCGAACTGGTCAATGCCCGAAGCAAGAAAAACGTGATTTATCAGTACGTCGTACCGATCTCCGGTGCGCTGAACAGTGATGTGACCGTGAACGCGAATACCTGGCTGACGGCGGATGGCGCGGCGACGATGACGAACCTCACCTTTGAACGGGTGAAGACCGGGCAGAAGCAGGGCATCTTTGATGCGGGACAGGCGCTGACGGTCGGTGTGATCAGACAGCGCGGTGCCGAGGGCAGGGATGACCGGTCCGGTATTGTCATAAAACGCGATCTGGACGCCGCCATGACGTTCAAGGGCGTGAAAGAGGACGGTGCCATGATCGTTGCGGACCGTTGGTGGTATGACGAAGCGGATGACTTGATGGAGAATGCGCCGCAGATCGAGATCTATCTGGGACCGCTCTTCAATCCGTCCGAGGCGCTCACAGATCTCAAGATACTGACAACTCCCGTGTGGGATCCTGCGGACTTCATCGTGACGCAGGGTGACTACTGCTATGATACCTACATGCGTAGCGGAGCGCTCTACACCGGCCAACGCTACAGCATGGAGGAAGAAGATCCCTGGGAAGATCCCTGGGAGGATCCCGGGGATGAACCTGAGGGAGGCGGAGAAGGCGGAGAAGGCGGAGAAGGCGGAGAAGGTGGAGAGGGCGGCGATCCGGATGATCCGTGATCATCCCGCGGGACGACGGTATTGACGTCATAACAGCACAAGAGACAGGGCCCGGCATACGCCGGGCCCTGTTATATTGTGAAGGCAGGCTGTTATGACGTCCCGCGGAGGCGGATTGCCGGTGTTGGGTACCTGCAATCGCGGGAAATCAGTAATTGCAGTTACCCTGAGCAGGCTGTTTGTCTGCCCCGCGGAGGCGGATTGCCGGTGTTGGGTACCTGCAATCGCGGGAAATCAGTAATTGCAGTTACCCTGAGCAGGCTGTTTGTCTGCCCCGCGGAGGAGGATTGCCGGTGTTGGGTACCTGCAAACGCGGGAAATTGGCATTTGCAGTTACCCTGAGTGGAATGAGTGGCCGCTTCGCGGAGGAGGATTGCCGGTGTTGGGTACCTGCAAACGCGGGAAATTAGTAATTGCAGTTACCTTGATCAGGCTGCCCGCAGGCCGGGGGCGCGGTTGTGCCTCCGGTCTTTTTATGGTAAAATGGAGTCCCATTGTGGGCTACTGTTACAAGGAGGTACCATCATGAAGAGACATTCGAAGCAGCTGTTGGCGTGCCTGCTGGCACTGGCCATGTTTGCGACCAATGTGGATGCGGTCTGCGCAGCACCGGCAGTCACTGCGGGCGGCAACGCAGAGGTGCAGAGCGCCACGGAGGGCGTGCAGTACACCGTCGGTGCCGACGGACGGGTCACGATGACGCCCGCAGGCGGGGAGACTTCCGGGACGATTAACCGGGTTCCGGCCGATGACCCCGCAGAAACGTCCGGGCAGGATCAGGTCACGGCCCCGGCCGACGACCCCGATGAGGAAGAGCCGGCAGAGGACGTTGCGGAGCCGGAAGATCCTGCGGAGGATGTGGACGGACTTCCTGCGGATGAGGAAGAGACGCCCGCGGAGGAAGATGAAGAGATGACGGAGACCACGGTCCCCGATGAGACGACGGGCACGGACGGCGATGAAGACGCCGCGGAACTGCCCGTTTTTGCGTCCTCCGAAGCGACGGAGCGCGTGGGGGATCCGGAGGATCAGAATGTGGTCACAGTCGTGGCCAAGAGCGGCAGAGCCGGTTTGGATGAGGCCTACAAGGAAAGATTGGATAAGGATGGCGGAGTACCGGAAGGTGCCACATATACGCCAAACGGACGGAGAGTGGATGAAAACGGAAATCTCGTCTGGGAGTGGAGTACCGTCGGAATGGGTCAGGGATCGGCTCTTCTCGGCGGCATCGTCGTGACGATCTATGAAGCGGCGACAGGAAATAATAATGAAAGTCCTGCCCGGGGTTATGTGGAAAACTGGGGAGATGACTGGCCGGAATCGGTCGTGGACCGTGAGCGTATCTACACCGACAGCTTCACCAAAGCAGCGGAGTTGATCCGCAACTATGAATTAAGCGGCTATCTGAACGGGGATGTGCAGGATCCTGATACGGAAAATCCGGATCCGAACTATGCCGATAGGAATAAGCTCGAGCCCGAGGCAGGCAAGGAATTCGCCTACCGGATCTCCCTGGATGCCGAACGGCACATCCTCGATGAACAGGAGGAAGACCGGGATCCGTCCCATTTCCATGTCGGTGTAAGAGATATCAATGCGGTTTCTGCGGACAGCAGCAACCTGTATAAAGGCTTTGATGCTTCTACGACAGACTCGGAGGAGTATGACCTGTTCAACAAGATCGCATGCATCGATCTGAATGGCAATGAGCTGGATCTTCACGGAAACGGAGGCTGGCTCCTGATCTCCCTGCCGATCCTTTCAACGGATTGCCCGGTGTGGGATCACGACAAAGACATCTATACGGACCCGGTCCCGTATACATGGTACGGCCTTGACAATGCAGAGTATCACTGCACCGGCAGTCTGCGGATCGAGATGAGCATCGCGGCACCGGTCCATATCGCGGCATCGGTTCGTGTCCGGGATGTGGATATCCGTACCCCGAGGACATACAGTGAAGGAGAGGCAGCTGCTGCCGCGACCATGATCGAGAGGAGTGCCGCGACGGACAAGGACGGTACCTTTGAATGCCGGGACTTCAAATATCATGGAATGTATATGGTTGTGGACGGAGTCCGGTTCCAGGCCGGCGCTTCCGAAACCGTGTATGATGAAAATGGTGATCAGCTCGGCGACACCGGCAGCTATGTTTACCTCGGCGCATCCGATGAGGTGTATGCTGCCATCGAGCCCGGCCCCTATGAGAGAGTAAATTCCGTGGAGCCGCCCAGTGAAGCCCGGATCTGGTTCAAGGAAGGCACCGGGGATGACGCGATCGATGCGAGAGATACCATAGCCAATCTCTTTGGCGATGGCGTGCATATCGCACCGCAGGTGACGATCTGTGCGGACGGACTGCAGCTGGGCCATGTGAATGTCCGTACGGACGCGGGATACTATGATGCGGAAGCGATCAACGATGAAGGAGGGAAGGGCGACTGGATCAGATATAATACCGGCGCCCTGACGGAGGACCGTCTCCCGCAGATCCTGCTGTCGCATTCAAACTACGCCTCGAATCCGCTGCGCACCCTTCATGTCTACGGCTATGTGAACAGTGATTGGCAGCACAATATCCCGTTGCTCCGGGTCGGCCTGGATCAGGATAAAAATGACGTCGCTGACACACCGCTCTCTGCGGACGGTGAGGTCGTCTTCTTCGACGAGCTGACCAAAGAGGAAGCGGATAATGCAGGCGCTCACATCCGGGTTGATCAGAGACTGGATGAAAACGAACAGCCGATGGTGGATGATGGCGGCAATCCGGTCTACAACAACACCGATAATTCTCCGGTCACCTATGTCGTGGCGGGGAATGCGAACCTGCTTTGGAGACGCAATAAGGATGGCAGCGGAAATCCGGAAAGTGGCATGATCCTCGCGGATCCCGCGTCGATGCCCCTCCGTCTCGAGTACATCGAAGGCGGCAGTGTGGATCGCAGCGGCGATACCACCGCCGGCGGAGACGGCTTTGTGTGGCTGGACGCGCAGGGAGACGATGCTTCCGCAAAGAAGAAGACGGAATACTTCTACACCCTCGAGGAGATCTCCGATTTCCTGAATTCGATACCGGACGACATCGCGGCCGTGCTGTGGGTACAGCAGGACGCGGCTGCGGGCGGCCGCGGTCTGGATCTGTCCTGGGAGAAATGGGAGGAGGATCCGGATACCCATGAATGGGAGATGACCGGTATGATCGGCGTTACCACCCTTTATATCATGGACGGCGATGGAAATATAGACGATCACCCGACTCTGGACCTGCAGGGGCACAACATCTACCATGATGAGGCACACGCGGGGACGGCAGTTTTCCTCGACGACGATGTGTACTACTGGAATGGCCGTTTCGATCTCATGGGCTACGGCGACTGGCTCATCCTCGGCGAGAATTCCGTCACAGGAGACACGTGGAATTCCTACTTCTTTGATATCACCGATCTTTGTGTGCCGCAGGGGACGATCCGTCTGGGCGATACAGCACTTTCGGCGGACGAAGAGGTAAAGGATCTCGAATCGGGGATGGGTAACGGCATCCGTCTGGAGGCTGCGAGGATCCTGGTGCACGGCGGCATGTGGCGGGTGAGCGAAGTACAGCTGCGTGCCGGCAGCCTGAAGAATGCGAAGAATACGGATGTCAGCAGATTCCCAGAATATGATGACGGCCTGCCTCTCTCTACGGGCGGCGCGGGCACCCTGGTGATCGCAAGATACAGCACCGGCTCCGGCGAAGAAGCCGTACAGAGCCAGTACAGCGATCTCTATGTCTCGCAGAATATCAATGTCAACCGCAATGTCCAGATCGACAGAGAGCAGATCACAAAGGATACCCCCGGCTACGGGGCGCTGGAGCGCGATTACTATCATGTGGCGGATTTCCATTATGATATCCCCAAAGTGGATGAAAACGGCAATCCCGTGCTGCAGAAGGACGACCAGCTCAATCAGCCGTACGAGTATACGACAGAGAGGGAGCCGCAGGGCCGCATCATCGTCGGCGGGGGTGCGCTCCTCAAGGTGGAGGGCGCCATCAACGGCGGCCAGCATTACCTCACGCAGCCGGCCATTGTGGAATATGATGATCAGTGGTATTTCGCCGACTGGAACGGCGATCCGGTCTGGGACGAGGGCAGCAGAAACAATGTGAAATGGGTCAACATGACAAATGCGCAGGGCAATCCCATTGTAAGCCCCGAGTATGCCCATGCGGTCCTCATCTCCGACGGCTCTGTGACCTTTGTCAACAGTGAGCTCTACGGTCTGATCCTGGCGGGGAACAGCCGCACCACGGTGCAGAATAATCTCGGCATGGAGCTCGAACGGGAGACCATGAACCTCAAGGGGGAGGATGTCGAATTCCGGACCCCCGCGGAGGGCACCTTTACCTATGTGCAGAACGGTGCGGCCGTTTATCTGAGAAAGGGCAATCACGAGGTGCATGAGGATCATTATCTCGATCTCAGCAATCTGGCCATGCTCGGCGAGGACGGCACAGCGACATTCTATGTGCCTCTTACCATAGAGGACGACGAGAATCATGATTATTACACGGGCCTCACGATCCGCGGTGATGCGCCGGCGGCATACTCTGCCGGTAATCTCACAGCCCTTTACGACAGGTATCTTCCGTCCCTCGCCACGGCGACGGTGGGAGACGCCCGTCTCGCCGTCGGCATGTTTGAGACGGCGCCGGCAGAGGGCTTTGATTTGGAGACCGGTGCATTCGAAGGAACACTGACGGATATCCCCACCGGCCTGGATGTCCTGCACACCGGCGAGACCCGCTGGGATGAGGACAGGATCGGCAGCGTCTGCATCCTTGATTCGGACGGTGATGTGGTGGAGGACCTCGTCCCCAGGTATGAGTACTGGGATGGCACGAATGAGGAGGGCGAGCCGGAGGGCCAGCCCGACGGTCATCTCGAATATGACTACGGTTACCATGTGTACCGGGTCAAAGTCAGGGTTGAAGAGGATGATGATAACAACCTGGTCGGGATCGATGAATTCTACGGCAATGACGAGGAGGGGGACGCGTTCCGCAGCGGCTCTTATGTCGGCAGTTATGCCACCTGGGCGGAAGCCGTCACGGCGGTCGAAGAAGACGCGGAGAATCAGGGTACGGCTGTCATCCCCCATTGGGAATACGATCCGGATCAGGACAGGGACGTGATCGTCATGGATGGCGATGCGGAATACCCTGCCTATGCGATCCGTTTGCTGAACGGTGTCGCCATGGGCACCGGAGACGATGCCATGCCGGAGCTTCCGAGCCGTCTGATCCTGGAAGGTATTGATAACGGCGATGTCATCCGGATCGACGGAGAAGTGACGCTGAAGACGCCGACCACATTCCACGCCGTGCGCCTCGATGCCGCAAAAGCGGGTATCCATGTCGGTGAGGACGGATGGCTGCAGTTCAACGGCGTCACCGGCAAGCTCCGGGAGATCAGCGGCAACAGATCCCATCAATACGGTACGGATGACATCTCGGAATCCCGCGTAGAGATCAATGCAGCCGCGGCCTGGGACGACCGCATCGCGGACATGATGTTCGGGGACCCGGACAACTGGGAACTGGATCTCGTCAAGGGTGCCGCCGGTATCGGAACACTGGCATTCGGCGGCGGTGTGTATGTCTGTGCGATCGATGAGGAAACGGAAGAGGGCGCGGCGATCGAGGCGGGCCGCATCGAAATGTGGCAGCCCACGGATCAGAATGGCGATCCGCTCCTGGATCCTGAAAATGGTAAGATCAATACGATCCTCTCCGCAGGATCGATCACGACCGATGAACTCGATGTTGACGGCGCGACGGTCGATGTCACCGGCGGGTTCAGCGCGGTGGTTGCCGGTATCCGCAACGGCTGTGTCGTCAGTTCGGGCGGAAAGCTTTACATAAAGAATTATCTGGCGATGGACAGCGGTGCCCTCATCGAGACAGACAGTGACTTCGAGGTGCGCGGCACCGTGGTCATGGGCGACTGCGACCGGGAGGACGTGGAGCCGCAGGCCACCATTTCGGCGGCCGGGAATGTCACCATCGGCGACCGTCTCTTCTCCATGTGCCCGGGCAACCGGATCTTTTACGGCGGTCTCCTGAACGTCAAAAATGTGAGGATCCTGGAGCCTGATCTGCTGCAGAAATCGGTCCTGCCGCTGAAACGGGAGATGAAAGAAGATGATGATGAGCCCAAGCCGACCGGCGCTTTCCTGCAGACAGAAGAAGAAAACGCGGAAATAACGGCACCCGCCAATGCGATCCTGCTCTGCATGATCGGGGACGGGGAGATCGATGACTACACCGTTTTCTACATGGATGACTGCGATGACCGCGTCATGGCTGCGGTCACAGGCGATATGTTACTCTTCCGCTATAAGGTCGAGACCGACGAAGAGGGCGAACCGGTACTCGATGAGCATGACAATCCTGTCATCATCAGGAGCATTGACGAGTACGATACGGTCGATGATATTGATCTTGCTTCCCATGTCTTCCTGTTCACGGAAGATGCGGAAGATCCGGCATCGTTCTATCTGACCAAGAAACGCGGCAGAGAGATCCGCATTTCCGGGAATCTGCCCGGCGCGGTGAGACTCATGTCCGACACGGGCATCAATGAGTCCTACAATACCCTGCAGGAGGCCCTGAACGCCATCGACGCGTTAAAGGACAAGACGGCGACCTATACGGTGGCGATATCGGCGGCGGCCGCGACGGATACCGCCGCAAACTCCGTCACACCGTATGTGCGTGTAGCTGGTACCGGTTCGGCATGGAAGAGGACCCAACCGGCGCTCAAATTCCCGACGAATCTCGCGGGACTGACGATCCGAGCGAAGAATACGGATTTTATGAGCCTGCGGGATGAGGCGCCCTGTGCGGTGCTCTATTACAGCGGAGACATCAAGGTATCCTGCTCCCTGACGCTGGACCATGTGGTGTTCCGGCGCTGGGACAACAACGCGTGCTTGTCGGCAAGAGATGCGGCGAAGGATGCGAACAAGGCGCTCGCCCCCACCAAGGTGACCCTCACCTCCGGTGTCCTGCGTGTCAAGGATTTGGTCGTCTTTGATACCCCGGTGATCTTTGACGGTTCGAACAAGGCGGAGTTCGAAAACGTGATGCGGCAGGAGGAAAACTGGTTCGGTCTGCTGTATGCCGCGGATTTCGGGGATGACGAAGAGGGACATCCGGTCATCATACATGATTACTCGAGTTATGGGACTGCTATGCTGTCATTGGTGGGTAAATATGAAGGCGACCCGGAGATCAGCAGTCTTGACCACAAGTTGGAATACTTCTGTTACGTCGAGGGCGGCTTCCGGAATTTCGCACGGATGGAGTGCGGCACTGTGATGGTGCTGGGAGAAGAGGAGGCGGGAGTCAAACCGCCGGTGCTCGACCATATCGCGGAGTTCTCGCTGAGAGAAGGAGAATTTTACCTGCTGGATCCCGAAGCGAAGCCCGGTACCGCCACGATCACCAATCTGTCGGTGGAGGACGGACAGTTCGCCACGGGCGGCAATCTCACAGTCACGAACCTGATGCTCGGTGACGGCGTGGGCATGGTTGCGCAGATCGGGGAGGATATGGGCGTGGCGGCGTTCGGCGACTTCAAGGTCACCGGCGATATCATCAACCGCTCCCGGAAAGGAGCGACCCTGACCACGGTGCAGCAGTTAAAGCAGGCCGCGAACGGGAATTATAGCGGCGGCCCGGCGCTCACGGTAAACGGCGCGGTCGAGACGGCGGATGATCAGGTGGTACCGATCCGGGTCAAGGTGCTCGCACCGGGTGGGGAGGGAGAACCGGCATACAAACCCGTGACCTTCCCGCAGGAAGGAGTGAAGAAGGGAGAGGAGGCGCTGTCGAAGCTCCTCACTGCGGCCAAGGCGGTGGACAATGCCTTTGTGCCGCATGATGATAATATCCGGTGGGGAGAAGGCGATGATCCGAACCAGCCCGGGAAAAAGGCCCCAGCGAAACCCTTCAAGGTCGATGATCCGGATCAGTATAGCGACCAGTACATGGTCCGCAAGGAAAAGAACGACTACTATGTCGAGTCGGGCGACGCCATCCAGGTGATGGTGCTCGGTACGAACGACGTGTATGGCGATGATGAGATAAAAGCAGAGGAGCCGGTGGGTGTCTACCGCACCTGGAAGGACGCGGTGGCCGCCATTGACGCGCTGAAGAACAAGGAAGGGCGCTATTCCCTGGTGCTGCTACAGGATGTGAACTGCGACACCGCAGAGGGCACCTATGCTCCCGCGGCACTTGCTCTGCCTGCGCAGGCGGACGGGCTCACGATCATCAGCTACGGTGATGATCCGAAGACCCTGTGCTTCTCCGGCAACCTGACGCTGAAGCAGAACACGGAACTGAACAAGGTCAGGCTCGCACCTTATACCAATCCGACAACAAAGAATGCGAATGCCGGGATTTCGGTCGGGAAATACGATCTGGCCCTGCGCGGCGGTTTCGCGATGGCGGAAGGCTGCAAACTCGCGTCCATCACCGGCGCCAAGGGCAGTGCGCTGCGGGTGTTAACCGCTTTCACGGTGAGCAAGGCTGTCACCGGCTTTGGTCTGGTGTGTCTGGGGAATGATCTCACACTGGAGACCGGCAGCTTTACGGCGGATAAACTGCAATTTTGTGACGCGAAAGCGACACTGACGGCGGCAGCAGGCGCGGTCACGGTGACGGATGTGGAACTGTGGAATAACTATATGGCGGGCAGTGGCACCTACACGCTGGCCTTTACCAAGAGCAATAAGGGAGCGGGCAAATCCAACCTCACCATCAAAGGGACCGTGAAGAATCTGGATCCCGATGACAATGCGCTGATCCTGAACCTCATGAAAGCAGAAACGGATACACCGCCGTCCGTGGCACCTGCGGATCTCGCACTGACAGTCGATCCGGGTAAACCGTATAAAGTCGTCCTCGATCAGGCAAAGCAGATCGCGGATATCGGGAGCAACCAGACGAGTGTATTCGAGGTGCGGACAGGCGGTGCAGTTCTGCCGGATCCGTATCTGGCGGTCAAGGCGGATACGAGCCTGTATCTCGTTAACCCGACGGATGAGGTGATAAAGCCGGCTCTTACCGGTTTGGTCTGGATGGACGGGAGTACAGGAGAATTCGGCGAATCCCACTATCTGGATTACTCCCAGGCCGTGGCCGGACTCAACCGGATCGGCAGTAAGGACCAGACGCAGCGGATCTATATGATCCGGCTCGGAGAGCGGGCAGAGGCCATCCCCACCACCGGGGAGGAGATTGATGCCGGCAATTATTGGACGTATAAGTATGTCATCAACGATCTGAATATCACGGATGCCAGTCCGGTCTCGCCATTTGTGATGCCTGCCAAAGACAAGGCACAGATCCTCCAGATCAGAGGACCGCAGAAGGAGTACGGGATGGAGTCCGGGACAACGGAGGTGTTCTTTACCGGCAAGATCGCGGGATATGGCAGTGTGTCTATGAATCATCTTCTCTTCCATCCCTGCAAGTCGGCGACGGATACGGCCACTCCCGCGTCCTTTGATATGGTCATGGCGGCTAACAGCGATAACGGGGACACAAATCTGGCGCTGTCTGCTCACAGAAATTCCGACGGAACCTCCGGAAACCTGCTCGTCGAGAACGCGCTCGTGAACAAGATCAGCGGCGTTAAGGCTGTGGCGGGCAAGACGTCTGCCACAACGATACGGGTGGAAGATGCTGCACTGACCCTGGCGACGGGCTTTGCCGGCGCGGTGGATGTGACGCTGGACGAAGCCGTTGTTCTGACCCGGGGCGCCAATGACATCGGAACGCTGAAACTGAGCAATAGTGAAGATGACGTGACCCTTACTTCCTACGGCAATCTGAAGCTTGCCGATGTGAATGTAAGCGGAGTCGCAGTCAACAGCAAAGCCTGGATTGCCGGGAAGCAGGATACGAGGGGTAACAGTACGATCACGCTCACCGGTGGTGTGTTCGCAGGTGAAAGTGGTAGTGGTAAACTGCTCGCGGCGAAACTACTGCAGGCGAATGCAAACGGTGCGGAGCGGAGAGCCGGAGATGCAATCGATGCCGATCTGATCACGGGATCTTATGCAGGCAGAAAACTGGTCCTCGCGCCCGCCGCGGATGCCGGTCTGATCCGGGCCTGGCCGTTGCTTGGGGTTGAAGGGACCATCGCCAGCAAGACGGCCGATAAGTATGTGACGAATGCGGATAAAGAATCCATGATGGCTGTGATCTCCGCGACAGATGCGACAGGCGATCCGGTGATCAGTGAGACCTACGCCGCCAGCTGGTACGAGATAGTGCAGATCATCGAGAATACCGGCAGGACGGATTATAGCTATGAGGTGGAACTACTGAAGGAGGGCGATATCCTCACAGGCAAGCCGGACAGTGAAGGCAATGCGACCTTTGGTGCACTGGTGATGCCCTCCAAGGCGGCCGGATTTACGGTATGGCCCACTAACGGGAGTAACGCGAACGCGACGCTGAAATTCAGCGGTGCCCTCACGGCGAAATGCCCGACGGAGCTGCAGTATGTCAAGCTTGTGAGCGGCAAAATGACCGGCGGTGACTTCTCTGAAGATGCGGCGGGTATCGCGCTGGATGCCGGCACGGCGGTCAAGGGAGTGCCGTACACGCTGATCCTGAACAGCGCCTACACCGAGAAGAAGAATGCTTGCCCCGTACTGCGGACGAGCAGCATCAAGGGCAGCAGTCTGCGGCTGACGCAATGCTGGGTAGAGGCGACCGCCGCTACTGTCAGTCTCACGGGACTGTACATTGACGTCGCTGCGAAACTTGAAAGCAACGGTGCGGTCAATGTGACCGGTCTTGAACTGGGCCGCAGCGCGATCCTGTCTGCGACAGGCGCTGTCATGATAAGTGACGCGGTATTGGGGGACAAGTCCGAACTGACATCGACCGGCGGTGATATCACGGTGAAGAACACGGTGACGGTCGATGGGAGCGTACGTATTGAGAGTAAAGCCCAGGAGAAGAAGATCACGCTGGGGCAGATCTGCGGCACCGCCAACGAAGATCCTAACGAAGAACGCAATGATGTCCTTGAGGTTCGCTACAAGCTGACGAAACCTACGATGGTCAACGGTAATGTGACCAAGACGCCGGTCTCCAATCTCAAGATCACGGGTACCTGCGACGGGGCGGAGCTCCTGCTCGTGCCGCAGATCTGGCAGCCGGAAGGAAACGGTAAGCACGAAGGCTGGTATCTGCTTGCGAACCGTGATAAGTACAATGACGAGGCGAACCGAGAAGCCATAGACAAGAAGAATTATTATCTTGTGGCAACGGCGGCAGCGGATTTCGCAGCCACACAGAAGAGACTCGCGGAGATGCCCACGATGCCTGCCGGTAGTGTGAATGTGAAATTGGGTGACGACAGTTATACGGCAGCAGCGGCGATCGGCGGCACAGAAACAATAGAGGGCGCGGAAGCGATGGACCATCCTGACGGATCGGAACAGATCCTGCTGAAGCAGGGAGGGAATCTCTTCCTGACAACGGTGCGTCCCGTGGTCCAGGTCGTCGCGATGAGCCCCAAGGCGGACGGGACGAACAGCGTCTATCAGGGCACCTTCTTCACGCTGGATGAGGCGGCTAAAGAGGTCGACAAGATCGGCGTTAAGGTCAACGGCAGTTATGCGACCGACGTCACCTATACGCTGCTGCAGGATGTGAATGTCACGGTCGGCGAGGACGAGAATAGGAACCAGGTTGTGACGGGAATCAACGGCACCCCTGCGGCGAAGATCCCGCTGCCCAAGGCGATGCGTTCGCTCCTGATCAACGGGCAGGACCACGCGATCGGCTTTACCGGCGGGACATTTGCGCTCACTGCCAATACGATGCTCCGGAATACGGAGCTCGTGTATCTGAAGAGAGTAAATGTCGAAGGACCACTCGGAAAATACGCGCAGCAGCCCTATGCGGTGAATCTCGGCGCCTATTCGCTGGATTGGTGGACGCAGACCAGACTGCCGTTTGACAACATGGTCGGCAAGATCTCTGGCACCGGTGCTCTGACAGTGTGGCCCGGGACCAGATTGGAGGCAGAGAGTGTGTCGGTAAAGGATCTGGCGTTACAGGCGATGGAGAAGCTACCGGATGAGGATGATGATGATAATAATGATGTCAAGGTCCTGAAGCCTTCGACGCTGTGGGTCAGCAAGGATCTCACGGTGAGCAATCTCGCGACCTTTGGCGGAAATACGCGCCTGTTAGCCGGCGGTAAGATCTCCATGAAGGATGTCCTGCTGGATCTGGAACCCGCAACGGACAGCAACACTACCCCGATGATCTACTGGGATGCGAAGTGGACGGATGCTTCGGGCAATAAACCTGCGGCCTATCCGATCACGGTGAACGGCACGATCCGCACGACAAAGGACGAAAATACGCCGGAGTTCGGGAGAGATGAGTCGGAAGCGCCGATCGTGATCAATGACTTTAAAGTTTTCGGGGACGGGACAGTTTATCCGATCAAGGCGGGAACAATCCTCGCGACGGCGCCCAAGGCTTCGGATGCCTGGTTCCGCCCGGCAGCCGGGATAGACGCGGATAATCAGGCTGTGGAAGAAGATGACTTCTTCGTCTATAAGAACGGCAAGAACATCATCTATGATCCCGGTAAGAAACAGGATCGTATTGCCGGTCTCGTCAGTTTCAGGGATTATGTGGATGCGGACGGTAACCGGATCTATAACGGCGGAAGCTATGTTGGGACGATGACCGATTTCCTGACCCTGACGGAGGCGCTCAAGGAGGTGGACAATCTGGCCGCCACCATGGAGCCGGGGAAGGATGACAATGGCGATCCGATCGTGCTGAACAAGGGTGTGAAGCTGCCTTATGCGCGGTATATTATCGTGCTGTATGGTGATGCGGATGTCAAAAATGCGCAGGGGACCGCATACGCGGCGCTGACGCTGCCGGCCAAGACGAGCAATCTGGCGATCGACGCCGACAGGGAGACTGCGATCCGCTTCTCCGGCGGCCTGACCCTGAAGAGCGATCTGGCGCTGACAGGTGACGTGAATCCGGTATCCATGAAGTCCGTGACGGTGAACAGGGTCAAGACCGATGTTCCGACGGCAGCCAATTATACGCTCGGGACGTACCGGCTCACGATCGCCGACACCGGACGGACCTACGGTATCTATGAGCAGGACGGTGTGGAGTATGAGACTGTCGGCAATGTGACGGCGACGGCCGGCAAGGGTGCCCTGATCGTGGAGAACAGCGGAGGAGAAGAAAGTGGTGGATGGACAGATCCGGCGAAACGGCTGGAAATGCGCATTGCCGGCACCTTAAACAGTGATGTGGAACTCGTGCCCAACGCAATGCTCAGCGTGGGCGGCGCGGCAACGGTGGGGACGCTGACCTTTGATTGTGCGTCGAAAGGCGAATATACCACCCAGCAGCGGCCGGTTTTCGCAGTGGACAAGGCCCTGACGCTCGGCCTGGTCAGGTCTCTGGGCGGCTATGAGGAAAACGAACTGGGCGGTGTGATCTGGAAGAAAGATCTCTCCACACCGGTCACGGTCAAGGGAGCCAAGGACGGCAACCGGACGATCGCGGTGAAGCGCAGCTACTACGATGAAGAGGGCCAGCTGAAGATGGCGCCCCCGGTCCTGATGCGGCTCGGTGTGGGCATGACGGTACCCGCCGATACCAGGGTCCTCACGGGTACCTGCCTGGATCCTGCCGATTGGGAGTTCTTCGCCGGCAACAACTTGCAGGGTTACGACGGGCCCGACGGCACCTACTATGATAACTATCTCTACAAGAACGCGCTCTATACCGGCAGCCCGAAAGCGGGGGCAGGCTGAGCGGGAGCACGGCAACTTAATGTCACACAGACCGCCGGGGGCGCACTTGAGCCCCCGGCGGTTTTGCTTGTGCGCCTGCAGAGGTGGACGGCGAGCTTGCCTCGCGGAGGCGAATTGTGGGTGTCGGGTACCTGCAATCGCGGGATATCAGCATTTTCAGTTACCCACGGCAGGCTGTTTGATTGCCTCGCGGAGGCAAATTACCGTTGCCGGGTACCTGCAACCGCGAGTAATTAGTAGTTGCAGTTACCCAAAGCAGGCAGTTGTCCCGCCTCGCGGAGGCAGATAGCCGTCACCGGGTACCTGCAATCGCGGGAAATTGGTAGTTGCAGTTACCCGAGGCAGGCTGTTTGATTGTCTCGCGGAGGCAAATTACTGTCACCGGATACCTGCAACCGCGGGATATCAGTATTTGCAGTTGCCCGAGTTGTTCCCCCGGCGGTTTTGTTTCAGAATGGACTTCCATCCCCGTTTGTGTTAAAATGGACTTCCATTATACCATAGGGTAACTGTTTCCGGCGGACGCGGAGCGGCCGCTGTCATCGGAACAACTGGGCGGGAGACCGTGCGGAATGACTGCCAATGAGGGCAGCAGAAAAGGGGGAACCGGCATGAAGAGACACACGAAGCAGTTGTTGGCGTGCCTGCTGGCACTGGCAATGCTCGCGACCAATGTGGATGCGGTCTACGCCGCACCGGCAGGCGCCGCAGGCGAAAATGGGGGGGTGCAGACCGTCGATCTTTCTGAAGCCGCCCCGGAGGCGGGTTCCGGGACGATCGTCCGGACCGCGCCGGAGGACGTCGAAGACGAAGCCGATCCGGCGGATGAGGAAACAACAGATCCCGCGGAAGATATCGACGCGGAGGAAACGGAAGAAGTGACGGAGACCACGGTCTCCGATGAGACAACGGGCACGACCGGCGATGAAGAAGCCGAGGAGCTGCCCGTTGTTATGTCTTCCGGGATGCCGGAACGGGTCGGAAATCCGGTCACGGTCGTGGCAAACAGCGGCGAGGCAGGCCTCAACAGCGCCTATCAGGCGCGTGCGGCGCAGGATCCGGAAAACGAATCAAGCAAGGGAACCGGCAGGGCCGCGTACGGCGGCGAGTGCTGGGAATGGAGCACCGTGGGTTTGCTTAACGATAATGACGGTAACGAAAAAACCCCCATGGGCGGTATCGTTGTCACGATCTATGAGGCGCCGGCAAACGCCGCTAAGGGGAAGGGTGCTGCCTATATCTGGCTGGATAATGACGAGGATGGTAACGCGGCTTATGTGGATCGTGAGCGCATCTATACGGACAGTTTCACCAAGGCGGCGGAGCTGATCCGAAACTATGAAGCGAGCGGTTATCTGGATGGGGAAGTGCAGGATCCTGATACGGAAAACCCGGATCCGGAATACGCAGAGAATAATACGATCCATCCCGCCTCCGGCAACGAATTCGCCTACAAGATCTCTCTGGATGCGTCACGGCAGGCTGCCTATGGCGAAGGTGGCCTTTGCACAGACACCAATGGATATGTGGTAGCGGCAGATGAGTACAGAGCAAACCAGTTCTATTCTTCCGCCGCTGACATCAACGCGGTTTCTGATAAGAAAGTATCACTCGGCGGCTTCGACGCTCTTGCCCGGGATAGTGACGAATACGCACTCTTCGACAAGATCGCCTGCATCGATCTGCAGGGCAATGAATTGTATATCGACAGCAACGGCGCGCCTCTGCGTCTCTCTCTCCCGATCCTCTCCACGGATCAGCCGATCAATGAAGCGAACGGAGAGCCGCTCTACGAATGGTATGGACTTGGAGATGTACAATACCTCTGCGGCGGCCGGTTGCAGATCGATGTGTGGGAGGGAACGCCGTCGATCACGATAGACGGCGCGGTCCGTGTGCGGCAGGCCGGGATCTATACGGCATATGACTGGATGAATGGCGGCGTTGGCAGTACGATCATCTGCCGCAGCAACAACACAAACAAGAACGGCACCTTTGAATGTCAGGATTTTGAATACCGTGGCATGAAACTCGACGTGCAGGGCGTCCGTTTCCAGGCGGGTGCTCATGATCCGATGCCTGTTTTCGATGAGAACGGGGATCCTGTTGATGAGGATGACGACGATGAACAGGACATGGACGGCAGCCATGTCTATCTCGGCAAGCCCGATGCGGAGTATGCGATCGACATCCCTGCGGATCCGGGGAATAACGGCTCGATCCCCAATGATGGCGGCATTGAGCGGACAGGTGCAGGGAACAGAGTGCAAAAGGCCGAGATCTGCTTTTTGGAATATGATCCGAATGTTGAAGCTCCGGAGGCTACGATCTCCGATTATGAAACCATCGCCTGTCTCTTCGGCAACGGCGTGAACATTGCGCCGGATGTGAACATCCACGCGGACGGCCTTTGGCTGGGCCATGTGAATGTTCGTGTGGAAGCGAGTTATGAAGGTGGCGGAGAGATCCCCACCGGGGAACTGACCAGGGACCGTCTGCCCCGGATCCTGCTGACCGACTCGGACTATGACCGGTATGGCACGCGCACGCTCCGGGTCTTCGGCTCGGTGCACAGCGACGAGATAAACGGTATCCCGCTGCTGCAGGTGGGTCTGGAGTCTCTGCACTCCGGTGAAGCGGCCAAGTTGGAAGTAAACGGCAAGGTCATCTTCTATGATGAGATCGAAGCGGATGAAGCGGTAGAAGCCGGTGCGCACATCAGCGTAGGCAAGCATACCGAGGACGGGTATGAAGTGACTGATCCCACCGGCAATCCCCGTTCGGTCTATGTGGTGGCCGGCGAGCCCCGTGATGAGGGAGATGGCTATGTGAACGACGATCTCCGCTGGGCCAGAGCGGAGCAATACGGCGAAGAGACTGCCGGCATGATCCTCGAGAAGAGGGGCGAGCCCGTCCTGGAGCTGGATTATCTGGAGGGCGGCACCCTGACCGTTAATAACGGTGCGTTCTCTTTCCGTAACGCAATCGGTGCGGTCACACAGCCTGAAGAGGCGAAGTTCGAGGACTTCAATGACCTCTCGAATTTCCTGAGAAACTTTGACAGCGACATCGTCGCGGTCCTGACGGTCAACGGCGATCTCCGGGACGGCGGCAATCTGAACATCTCCTGGGATCGGGAGGATGAGCAGCAGAACCGCGAGACCTACGGCATTACCACTCTCTATGTCGTGAACGGCATGGCGGATAATCCCGAAACAACAGATGAGATCGAAGCGCCGACGATCGACACTTCCTATGGAAATGAAGGCATGACGGTCTTTTGTGACCGTCCGGACGTTGCGGTCTACCTCGACGATCAGGTCAAGTGGGTGAACAGACGCTTTGATCTGCGCGGCGCGGGCGATATCCTCTTCCTCGGCAGCGAGGAACTGACCGGCGCAACGGTGGCGGACGGCTTTATGGGTTGGATGGATGTCTATGTCCCCCGCGGCACGATCCGTCTGGGCGATCCGCACATCACCTCCCAAGAAGTGATCATGCTGAATGACTCCCGCCTCGACGCGTCACGTATCTTCGTCCACGGCGGCAACTGGCTGGTAGCTGAGACGCTGGTCCGCGCGGGCGAGTTGATCAACGGTGAATCCCCGATCCCCGGCATGAACACGCAGGACAGTCCGAGATTCCTGTCCATGGAGACCTGCGCCGGCACGAAGGATATGGCAGACGGCGGCGCCGGTATGCTGCAGATCGTGAAGTACAAGGATGCGTCCAGCAACGGAAAGACCAGCACGATCAGCGGTCTGGTCTCGGATCGGGTCAATGTGATCCGCAATGTCCAGCCCGAATGGGTCTGGGAAGAGGGCGAAATAGAAGGCTTCTACTTCAATACGCTGAAAAGGGATGATCAGGACGAGTTCATCCTGAATGATGAGTACACGTATGACGAGGCTCCTGAGGCCCGCATCGTGGTCGGTACGGGAGCGGAACTCGATACCGTCCACGGGATCTACGGCCAGCCGAAGTTCATCCAGGTGCCTCATTATGATGAATATTATAATGAGGGTGAGGGAGCCTACATCAAGTGGAACGGCGATCACACGACCGATCCGCATGAGTCCAGCGACGTCGAGATGCTGGATACGGATGAGGAGAGCCCTGTCTATGCGAAGCCGGTCCTGTGGTCCGACGGCGTGGTGGAGATGGACGGTGCAGACCTGTACGGTCTGGCTCTCGGCGCGGACAGCCGCACGAATGTCATGACCAATCTGCACATGTCGACCGAAACGGTTGACACGTTTGAGGATCCGGACGGCAAGACCGTCAATGTGATGCGTCCCGAATCCGGCAGTTATGCCTGGCTGGAGGGCGGCGCCGCGCTGCTGACGCAGGCAAACGGCAGCATCGAGTTCAACGAGCCCGGCTATCTGAACACGGGTGATGTGCGGGCCTTTGTGCCGGTCTCGGATGAGGAGAACTGGTATCACGCCCTGCATGTCCGCGGCGGCGAGCCGAAGGTAGCGTCTTACGAGGCGCAGGCAGCAGCCCTGATATCGGTACTGGCCTTATATCTGCCCACGTTGAGCAATCCTGCGATCGGCGGCTTCGCTCTGCAGGTCGGCATGTATGAGCCGGACGAGGAACTCCTCGACGGGTGGGTCGATCCGACCAATGTACCGGTAGCCTTTGATGAGAATGGCGCGTTGTATTATGTCTATCAGACAAAAGAGCCTGTGCCGGTCACTCTTGCGGAGATCAAGCGCGACTGGACGATCCTCGATACGGACGAGGAGTGGAGTGCGGAACGCCAGAAGCGGATTCAGTTATTGAAGGAGCAGACGACCAGTTCGGGCACGCAGATCCTGCCTGTTGCAGGCCTGACCCCGCGCTTCAACTGGTGGGACGGCACGGATGAGAACGGCGAGCGGGTCGGGACACCCAACGGTACGCTGCGGTTCGGCTATCCCTTCGAAGTGTACCGGAGGATTTCCAATGTCGTTTATGATGAGTTCGGCAACCCGGATCGCATCGAGGATGGCTTCGGCGACTACGAGGAGGGCAGCTACCTGAGAGGCTTCAATACCTGGCAGGAAGCGGAGGCCTATCTGGACAGCACGAGCGATGGAACGGCAGCGGCGAAAGCACTGTTCGAGCTGAAGAAGACGGATTTCGGCACCTATGAGGATGATCAGCAGCAGACGCAGAATATCCTGCATGACGACGGTACGATCGGCGTGCCGTCTCTTGAGGATAACGGAAACGGATTTGAGGTGGCGTGGACGGACCGGCTGCCTGTCTATGTGGTTCTGGTCGGCGACGGTGTGACGCTGGGGCAGAATCCCGCGATGCCGAAGCAGACGGAAGAGCTGATCCTCGAGGGCAGCTCCTGCGGGAACACCGTGTCCTTTACCGGCACGATGACGCTCGCGACGGAGACGATGTTCCACGGCATCACGATGGATGCACGGGCGGCGACGATCCATGTCAATGATCAGGAACTCATGCTGAACTGGACCACCGGCCGCATCGGTACCCTGAAGGGCAAGAAGGCCTATGAGACCGACAGCAGCGGACGGTATGCCGCTGACGGCAGAGTGTCGATCCTGGCACCGGCGGATGACGAGTACGGTTTGAACTGGATTAGGTACATGAATGAAACCCATCAGAGCGTCGACCTGTATATCACGACGGGCGTTCAGACGCTGGGCACGCTCGCGGTCGATGTGCAGGGCGTTGCCAGGGGCGAGAATGATCCGATGCCTTATCCGGCCTATCCGGTCTTTGTGAATGCCGATCCGGCAAACAGCAGCCAGTGGAACACGAGCTGGAAGCCCGTGACGGTCGGAAATATGATCTTCTATTCCGGCAAATTTGCTTCCGGTGCCATGACCGTGGAATGTGCGCTGGATGCCGGCGATGAGAACGTATCGGCGATGGAGCCGTCACTCACCGTGGTGACCGGCAAGCTCACGGTCAACGGCAGTGCGAGGATCGTCGGTAACCGTCAGGTCCACACGAGCAGCGGTGACATATACATCAAGGAATTCCTGGATATGGATACGCAGGGCGGCATCTTCAGCGCCGGATCCCTCACCGTGGACGGCACTGTGCTGCTGGGAGGCAGCTACTGCGATGTCGATACGGACCGCAGCGCGACGGTCCGGGCGGATAACGACATCACGATCGGCGACCGCCTGATCTCCGGCAGCAAGGGCAATCAGATCGTCTACGGCGGGAAATTCACGGTGAAGGATGTGAAGGTCCTGAATCCCTGGGATGATCCCGATGACGATACGGATCCGGAGATGAAATGGACGCTGACGCCGAATGAGGAGGATGAGACAGAGACCTCCTACAAGGCGAAGGACGGCGAACCGGAGGAGGACGATCAGGAGGCGCCGGAGAACGCGATTCTGCTGGTCGCGAAGAAACTGGAGAAGAACGGCGTTTACTGTTACGCCGACGAGGACGGTGCTTTGGCAATCGTCACCGGCAGTGTCGGACTGTATGAGATGAATGACGCGGATGACTGGGTGACGAACAGGCTGCTCGATGACGGGATCGCGGCGCAGGCTCTGCTCTTTGCGGACTACAACAATCCGGGTTACGGTCAGTCGAGCACCTATTGGCTCACCAAGAAGAAGGGTACCGGCATCTACGTCAAGAAGTCGCTCCGGGTCAACGTCCTCCTGAAGCAGGAGGGCAGCAATGCCGGGGAGGAGTACGATACCCTCCAGGAAGCCCTCGATGCCATCGACGCGAAGAAGGACAAGACGGCGGTCTACACCGTGACGATCGACCGAAAGGCGGCGGCCAAGGACAACAATAAGGTCACACCGGCCACGATCACCGGAGCCGGTACGGCAGCTGAAAAGACCACCTACGCGGCGATCAAGCTCCCGACGAACCTCGCGGGACTGACGGTCTGCGCGACGGCTTCCGAGGATCCCGACGTGTATCCCGCTGTTCTGTATACCGGCGGTGATCTCAAGGCGGCGAGTTCCCTGACCCTGGATAATGTTCAGTTCATGCGCTGGGACAATACCAAGGGGCAGTATGCTACGGTAACGGCCGCCGAGCCGAACGGTAAGCCTGTCACGACCAAGGTCAGCATCGCGTCGGGTACTTTGACGATCGCGCATACAGTGGCCTTTGATACGCCGGTGCTGTTTGACGGCGGCGGGAAGGCGGCGTTTGAGCTGGCTCCCAAAGACAGTGAGCTGTACGCCGGCATGAACTACCGGCTGACCGGCGACACCTACCTCGATGAGGACGGGCAGCCGGTGGTGGTTTTGGATGAATTCGGAGATCCTGTTTTGGCAGAGGACGAAAACGGGGATCCGATCCCGGTTCTGGATGAAAACGGGGAACCCGTTCTGGATGAGAATGACGACCCGGTTTATGAATATGTTTATCAGACAGAAGCCGCTCAGACCGTGAAGACGGCACTTGCAAAACGGGATCAGTTAAATTACGGAACGGATCAGATCATCAGTACGAGAGCGCTTGTCGACGGCGGCTTCCAGGGCTTTGCGAATGTGACTCTGCCCAGGGACAGCACGATCATCCTGTCGGGAGAGAGTGCCGGCAAGAGTCCGGTGTTCAACAATATCGGCAGTTTCGTTGCGGATAAACCGTTCTTCTATATGATCGACCCTGTTGCAAAGCCCGGCACGGCCAAGATCACGAACCTGACAATGGACGGCGGCCTGTTCGTTACGGAGGGCGCGCTGTCGGTCACGACCCTGTCTCTCGGAAAGAAGGCCGAGGTCGCGGCATTCGGTGATTTCAAGGTCACCGGCGATGTGATCAACCGCGCAGATTCCTCCTGGTCGGAGAATTATGCGACCCTGACCACGGTGCAGAAGATCAAGGCGACGGCAACCGCTTCCACCGGCGGTTCCCAGCTGACCGTCGCAGGCGAAGTTGTGAACCCTGATGATTCGTTGCCCATCCGGGTTAAACTGCTGGCCGGGGAGGGGAGTGATCCGCAGTTTGCACAGTATTCACCGGTCATGCTCTCACAGCAGATCTGGCCGGGTGCGGAATGCTTCTCCAAGCTCCTCACCGCGCCCAAGGCGACGGCGGAGGCGTTTGCGCCTCATCCGGATAATGTCAAGTGGAACGGGAATAGTTTGGTGACCGCATTCAAGATCAATTCTGCGAATCATACCAACGAGTATCTCGTCCGCAAGGAAAAGAATGACATCTATGTCGAGTCGGGAAGTGTTGTCGAGGTGGCACTGGCCGAGGGTATCGTCAATGAGGACAATTCAGTCGATGACGCGACAGCGATCGCAGGAGCCTCATATATCGGTGCCTACAAGACCTGGAAGGAAGCCGTGGCGGCGGTCGACGCCATCAAAGATCCGGCCGCGGAGTACACGCTGGTCCTGGTGAAGGACATCAACAAAGCGGGAGGCATCTATGCGCCCGCGGCGATCACGATGCCCGCGCAGGCAGCGAAGGTCAAGGTCATGAGTGCCGATGCCGATACAGAAGCGGGCGGCGTGCAGCCGCATGTCCTGTGCTTCTCCGGCAATCTCACGTTGAAGCAGGATACGATCTTCCGCAATGTGAAGTTTGCATTCAGGACCAATGCGACAACGGACAACAAGAATGCCGCGCTTGCGGCAGGCAAGTACGCGCTGACGCTGGACAACTTCTCCTTTGAGGGGTGCGTCCCTGCGTCGATCACGGGTGCCAAGGGCGGAAGCCTCACGGTTACCGGGGCGCCTGTCACGGTCCTGAAGAATGTGAGCGGCTTTACGGAGACACGTCTGGAAAGCAGTCTTATCGCAAGCACGGGGACGTTCACCTCGGATATGCTCACACTGGTGGGCGATGCGACACTGGGGGCCGGTGGTGCGGTGACGGTCACGGATGTCTATACCGAGGACGGCGGTAATAACCTGCACGGAATCTACTTTACCAAGTCGTCCAAGGGTGCGGGCAAGTCCAACCTCACGATCAGGGGGAAGGTCTTACCGCAGTCGAAGGAGAATCCGCTGATCCTGAATCTGATGAAGGCAACAGAGCAGGAAGAACTTACAGAGGAAGAGTTTACAGATCTGCTGGCGCTGAAACTCGATGGGAAAAATGAGGACAAGGTGCTCGTCGATGCGGCCGCGCAGATCGCGGAGATCGGACTGACGCCCACGCAGGCTGTCAGGGTGAAGATCGGAAATAAGGAATACCGCTCCGACGAGAATGCCGCGGAGGTGAACAGCGCCTCCTATATGCCGGTCAAGGCTAATAAGAATCTGTATCTCGCACCCATCCCGGCCAAGCCGGAGAATAATACGGTTCGTCCGGAGATGAATGAAACACAGGCGAAACTCCTGCCGGCATTGACGCTGCTGCAGATGTTGCCGGACGCGCAGACGGGGACCATCACGTCCGTATATCTGGATCTGAGCCAGGCTATGGCGGAGATCGATGCGTTGGGGAACCGGTCATGGGAGTATCAGGCAGCTCCCGGTATGCTCGCAGGGTATATGTATCCGGGAATGATAGGAGCAGATGGGGTATTACAGGTATCGGATACGAATGTGACCGATGCCAACAAGTATTCTCCGCTGTCCCTTCCGAAGAAGGACAAGGCGGATACGCTGTGGATCGGGAATATTCTGCCGTTCCGGATAGGGCTTTACTTCACTGGCAAGTTGTCGGGATCCGGCGATGTGACGTTCAAAAATATCGTCTTCCATTCCTGCAAGGGGGCGAAGGATGATACGGTGAGCACCTTTGACATCGCGATGGCGCAGAACAGTCAGCTGGCGGACGGTTTCTGGCCGGTATCCGCTCTGAAATTCGATGGCGGTACGGGTTATGACCTGGTTCCCGGGGGCATGATCGGCAAGATCACCGGGGTTAAGGCGGTGGCCGGCAAAAACCAGGCGACGAAGATCAGGCTGTATTACAGTAATGTCACTCTGGCGACAGGCTTTGCCGGGACACCCGATGTCGAAATAATCAATTCTTCCGTCCTGACCCGGGGCGCCAACGATATCGGCACGCTCTCATTGGGCAATCTGCAAGGAAAATACGCGGTCCTTACCTCCTACGGCAATCTGAAACTCGCCGATGTGAATGTGGGCCAGGTCAGGGACAACAGCAAAGCCTGGATCGCGGCGAAGGAGGACACGAAGGACAACAGCACGATCTCGATCACAGGCAATGTGACAACACAGAATGGTAAGTATCTGGCGGTCCGGATCATCAACAGGGATAAGAAGGCGGATACCAAGGGCAACGAGCTCTTTGTCAGTGATATCGCGGATTATGACAAGTGCGGCTATTATACGGCTGAGGCTGATTATGCCGGACGCAGGCTCGTCCTCGCTCCGGCGGCGGATGCTTCGGTGATCCGGGCGTACCCTTACCTGGACGGCAAAGACAGTGAGGATAAATCGATCGTTTCCTATAAGACCGCGGACAAGTATGTGGTCAACGGCCGCAAGGATGATATGAAGATCCGGGTCATCAGTAAGGAGAATGACAGTTCCGTTGCTGACACTTACGCGAAGACCTTCTACGAGGCGGTGCAGATCATCGAGAATGCAAATCAGCCGGATCTGACCTATGAGATCGTGCTTCTGGGAGATGGAGATGAGACCTATGACACCGGGAAACCGGATAACCGGGGTGATGCGACGATCGGAGCGATCACACTCCCGACCAAAGCGAAAGAGGTCAGGATCACGAACAAGAATCCGGAAGGGGATCCTAATATCCTGAGGTTCACGGGAGCCTTTACGGCGAAGTGCCCGGTGTCTCTGGATACGGTGAAACTGGAAGGAGGCAGTATCAGGGGCGGTGTGTTCTCGGGGGATCGCTTCGTGCTGGATGCCGGATCGAAGTCCATCAGCATTGAGTATTACGACGGTCCATACACACTTTCCGTATCGGGGATCAAGGGAGAGAGCGTGTTGTTCCTTGGGAGTTCGGAAGAGAATCACCTCACCGTGGACAATACCGGTACGACGGCCGTAAAGGCTTTAGTGCTCGAGGAGTACGTGACACTGAAGAGCGAGGGCGCCGTCACGGCGACGACGCTGGTTCAGAAGGGTGATTCCGAGGTGACCGGCACAGGCGATGTGAAGGTGACGGACTACACGGCTTATAGCTCGTCGAGCCTGACCGCGGAAGGCGATATCACGGTCTCCGGCACGCTGAAGGTCAATGATCAGTCTGGCTACGGTATGAAGATCGAGTGCAGGAATGCCGCTAAGAAGATCACGCTGGGACGGATACTGGGGAGTAATAGCGAAATGGATTCGCTCTACATCACCTGGCGTCTCACGGAGCCTGCCTTCAACAATACAGGAGCTCTCACCAAGACTCCGGTCTCGAACCTCAAGATCACCGGCGAGTGTTCGGGGATCGAACGCTTCGGTCTGCAGCCGATGGTCCGGCAGCCGGAGGTGGCTGCGGCGGAGTCCATCGACGGTCAGCAGCATGATGCCGGCTGGTACTTGCTGGCGGATCGGGATGGGACATGGACGGACAAGGATGGCGAACCGGGGGTAAAGGATCCGGACAAGCAGGCACGGATCGATGATTATAATTACGGCTTCACGGTGCAGGATGCTAAGGATCTCGTGGCGGCGAAACGGATTGCCGATATGCCTAAGGTGTCGGACTCGATATTACAGCTGGCCCTGGGTGACACCCCTTATCAGACAGGAGATTCCTCGGGCATTTCCGTCGTCCCCGGACAGCAGAGCGGGCAGTGCCTGCTTAAGCACGGCGGCAATCTCTTCCTGACGACGCTCGCGCCGGTGGTAGCGGTAACGGTAGTCGGTACGGATGAGAATGGCGGTTTCGATTATAATGCGCTGCGTTTCAGCGGCACCTTCTTTACGCTGGAAGAGGCAGCCAAGGCGGTCGATCAGATCGGCGGCAAGAACGGCACCGCCTATACCGACGGGGTGTTATATACCCTGCTCAGCGATGTGGGCGTGCAGAAGGATGCACAGAGCGGCACATGCAGTTTCCCGGAGGGGACGGTACCTGCAGCCAAACTCGCGCTGCCCAAGGCTGCGAGGAGATTGGTGATTATTGGAGACGGCCATGCCATCGCCACCACCGGCGGCGCGCTGGCACCGGCCTGCAACACGGAGATGTCGGGAGTGACGCTCGTTAACGCGAAGAAGAACGGGACAGACTATGCGGTGAGCGATAAGAAGATCAATGTGACGCTCGGTGCCTGGTCCCTGTCGCTCGACGATGATGTATCTTTCGGGCCCGGCATGGACAAGATCACCGGCACAGGCGCATTGACGCTCGGGGATTTGGATTTAGAAGCCGGGAGCGTATCGGCCGGAAGCCTCACTCTCAGAAACTGTGCGACACTGACCGTTACCGGCAATGTCGCGGTCAAGGATCTGACGCTCGGGGCCGATGCCACGCTGACAGCCGGCGGGGATATCACATCGACCAATCTGCTGACGGTGGAAGATGAATCAAAGATCCGCGCCGGCGGCAAGTTCACCATGAAGGATGTCCTGCTGGTGCTGGACATGGATCCCGAAGAGGATCAAAAGACCTGCTGGGATGCGAAGCTTGCGACCGGTGCCGGCAGTAATCCCGATGCGTTCCAGATCACTGTGAATGGTACGGTCACGATGGACGATCCCAGAGAGTATCCCGGAGTCACGGCGGGTGATAGTGTAGCGCCGATCCGGATCGGCAAATGGACAGTGGGTGACCAGGGTATCGAGTCTGATCCGGTGGCGGAGGGAACCGTCCTGGCGACCGCACCCAAGGCCGCGGATGGCTGGTTCAGGCCGACGGCGGTGACAAATGGGGATGGAGAGACGGAGTATGAGGAGGGGATCTTTGTCTGCAAGAGCGGCAAGAACATCGTCTACGATCCGTATGCGGTCAGTTATGTCTATGATCCGGTCAACGATACGAATGTCCGCTGCTTCCCGGTCTCTCTGATTTGCAGGAACAACTATGTGAATGCGGACGGCAGTATCTATGGGATCGATGACGGGAATTATGTGGTACCCACGGTCCGTTCGGACTTCCTGACGCTGCCGGAGGCACTCAGGGAGATCGACAATCTGGCGGTAACCATGCAGCCCGTCAGGGATCAGGGCATCCCGGTGGTGCTTGATAAGGGCGTGAAGCCGCCGTATGAAGAGTATGCTGTCGTGCTCAACGCGGAAGAGCTCCATGTGACCAATGCGCAGGGAGCATACGCCGCGCTTGCGCTGCCGTCCAAGACGAACGGTCTGGACATCGTGGGCAGGCATAGCGGGCCGCACCGCGTTTTCTTCTCCGGCGGTGTCGCCTTAAAGAGCAACCTGACCCTGACAACCGGTGTGGAGCTGGTTTCCATGAAGTCCGTGACGGGGAACAAAGGGAAGAAGGACGTCCCGGCACCGGCCGACTATACGCTGGGGAACTATCATCTCACCTTTAGCGGGGCAGCATGGGAGACGGGGTTCTATGATGCCGGGGATGACGGGAGCTGCGAGATCATCGGCAAGGTGACGGCGACGGCAGGCAAGGGCGGTCTGATCCTGAAAAATGGTTCAGATAATCTCGATCAGATCGACAGGCAGCTCCGTGTGCGCATCGCCGGTACGCTGAACAGCGATGTGGAGCTCGGTCCGGATACGATGCTCACTGTCGGCGGCGCGGCCACGGTCGGCACGCTGACCTTTGATGCGACGGATGGGGGACAGATTGCCCCGGTCTTCGCCGCGGATAAGGCATTGACGCTCGGCGCGGTGGTGCAGCACGCGGATATGACGAAGAGTCAGGTTAACCGGGCCGCAGGCAAGATCTGGAAGAAGGATCTCTCCACACCGATCACGGTTAAGGGCACCAAGGTGAACGGAGAGACGGTTTCGGTGATCCGGGACAGCCAGGGCGCGGACCTGGCGCCCTGTGTCAAACTCTATCTGGGCACCGCCGCTTCGGTGCCTGCCGGCACCAAAGCCGCCACAGGCTCCGGTCTGTCTGCGGCTGACTGGGATCTCTACGCCGGAGATTTAGACGTTAGCTCGTTTTATGACAGTTATATCGGCTACGTCTACAAGAACGCACTCTATGTCGGCGCCCAGAACAAACCTACGTAAAGCAGAGCAGTACCTGATGTGACAGACGTCTGACCCTGCAGCATGAGCTTCAGACAGACACAGGCAATACAGAACCGCCGCGGGAAACCGCGGCGGTTCTGTTTATGCCTGTCATTCCGGTTACCCGGGGGCGGCTGCCAAACCGCTACGGTTGGTTGATTGGCCGCCCTGCGGGACAGAACGACCGGTGCGGGCGCTGCCTGATTGTTTCGTGGAGGGGATCTGCCGGTGCGGGTGCTGCCTGATTGTTTCGCGGAGGGGATCTGTCGGGGTCGGGTACCTGCAAACGCGGGAAGTTGGTATTTTCAGTTACCCGAGACGAGTTACCCGGTCGCCCTGCGGGTCAGAATAGTCGACACCGGGTATCTGCAAACGCGGGAAATCTATGTTTTCGTCAGCCGGTCCGGAGATGTTTCTGAGCGGCGTCTCTTCTTACATTGCGGCGAGTTCTTCGCAGAGCCGATTGATTAGCTTGCTGTCCAGCGGGTGATCGCTGCTTTCAAATGTAAATATCACATCCCGGCCCGGAATATACCCGTTTTTGATATAGGCGGCCTGCCGTTTCATGAACGAATCCAGGTACGACGGATCGCCCATCATTCCGTTGTGTTCAAGATATACTGTGCGACGCGATCTCACCAGCAGCAGTTTGAAATCCGGGTAGATCTGTCCTATTCCGCGCAATTTCAGAGGGTACTCGTAATGGTAGGGGATGCTGAAGCGATGGAATGAGTTGGCCAGCATCAATTCTGATTTGGAACGCACCCGTTCGCCGAGATCCGTGACAAATTCCGGGATTTCCTCCGTATCCCGAAAAGGTTTGTGTTCGTATTCTTCGGACAGCCATTCTTGCACGAACTGCTCATCCGTGATCGCTCTCGGTGACACGTGGGGTCTGCGCAGATCGTTTAATTCAGGGTAGATATCCTCGATCCGCTGAGATTCCATTTGATGCAGAAGAGAGTGAAGCAGCCGATACTCTTCGGAGGCGTGTTTCAGCAGGGTCTCGTCATATTCTTTTTGTGCAAGACCGCTGATCAGCTCCCGGTTCTTCTTGCTGATATAGGTCCCCAGGCGGTCCTGTTTCGTTGTTCGCCAAAAGTATTGTGTTCGTCCGTGATTATGTGTCGCACGCAGCCGCCCTTCCGGTGAATGGGCCAGCGCTTCCTTGGCCTCACGGATCACGGCTTGCAGGTGTTTGCCGCGCTGTACCAGCATGGATTGCAGATTGTCGGTTCCTTCTGTGATGACGTACATGATGTGCCTCCTTTTGATGAAACAGATGTGATGAACAGATGTGCAAAAACCGCCGGAGTTTGCCACTATTCTGTGGATTGGGGGATCAGCTGCAGGAAAACGATGAAACGAAATGCAGGTACAGAGTAGCAGATTTTGCACGTTTTTTCAAGAAGAGAATGAGGGTGGATGAATCCTGTCCGTGTCGTTGTAAGTCTGGGCGGGATCTGTAAATGCGAATCAACCGGTGGCGGGGTAACTGCAAACGCCGGAAGTTGGCGTTTGCAGTTACCAATGTCAGGTTGTTTGATTGCTCTGCGGAGATGAATTTCCGATGTCGGGTACCTGCAAGCGCGGGAAGTTAGAGTTTGCAGTTACCCCAAATAAGTTGCCCGCTCGCTTCACGAGCAAGAATGGCCGATGCCTGGTACCTGCAATAACGGGAAATTGATGTTTTCAGTTACCCTGAGCAGGCTGCCCGCTCGCCCCGCGGGTCGGAATGGCCGATGCGGGGTACCTGCAAACGCGGGAAATTAGTATTTGCAGTTACCCAAAGCCGCCCGTTCACCTTCTCCGCGGAGGCAGATTGCCGGTGCGGGGTACCTGCAACAGCAATAAATTATCATTTTCAGATACCATCCGGCGAGAGAAACCTGCTCTGTGGAGATGAATCTGTGTGAACAGTAAAACGTATTATAGTACGGGTATAATGACGCTAATGATCGTGTTGCCTACAATAGTATGGTAAGGAGTGTCCGGCGCAACCCGAATTATCAATTGATAAAGGGTTGCCGGAGCGAGGTGAAGAACATGTGTCTCACGGAATACGATGAAGCTGAAACGATGGAACTTTTCAAACAGGAAGGCCGGGAAGAAGGTCTGGAGGAACGCCTGATCCGTCAGATCTGCCGGAAGCTCCGTAAAGGGAAGTCTGTATCGCAGATCGCAGATGAAGTGGAGGAGGAAGAGGAGTCGATCCGTGCGATCTGCGACGCGATCGCACCGTTTGGTCCCGGATTCGACGAGGAAGAGGTGATCGCAAAGATCCGCGGTCAGGCATGACCGCAACAGAGCAATGGACCGCCGGGGGCGCGATTGTGCCCCCGGCGGTTTTTTGATGGCTGCCCGCTTACCCCACGGGGAGAAATGGCCGGTGGTGGCGCACTTTAGAAATCTTTAAGCAATCCTTTACACTTCTTTCATTGTAATCCGCCTAGTGTCGTGATATAGTTTCAGGCACAGATGTTGATGCGGCTCTTTTCCGGAGCCGGATTCCCCATGCAACGGATGTTCAGATGAGAAACATGCGCAAAGTGTTGTTGTACAAATTGTATTGCAAAATGCAATGCAATACATACTACGGTTTATATTGCGCATTGCCCTGTCGCATGATAGTGTAAGGAGAGGTATCACTATGGAAACTAAAAAAGTAACCATATCGAAGAATCAAAAACTGACCGGGGAGCAAACGGAGATGTTGAAAGCAGCCGCGACAGCGCCGATTGAGCCGGATGAAGAGTTGCCTGTGCAGACAGATGAGCAGTTGGCTCAATTCCGGAGGCTGTCAGAGATCAAACGAGCCGAGCGCCGCAAGCAGAATGTAACCTTGCGGTTGTCTGCGAGTGCATTGAAAAAAGCAAGAGCGTTGGGAAAGGGATATACTTCCATACTCAGCCGTATTTTGGAGAATGCCTTGAATGATCCGGAAATGATCAAGAGGAATCTGTGATATGTTTGACCGGATGAGTTTTCAGTTACTCATGAGAAGCTCCGATCGAGTCCGGCAATCTTCTGTAAATGACCGATTTTTCAAGCGACAGACCGGGGGCGCGATTGTGCCCCCGGCCTTTATATGGTAAAATATAATCCCGTTTTGGGCTGTTGAAACAAGGAGGTACCGTCATGAAGAGACTCACCAAGCAGCTGTTGGCCTGCCTGCTGGCACTGGCAATGCTCGCGACCAATGTGGATGTGGTATATGCCGCGGAAGCGGGCGCCGGGAATGTGCCTGCGCAGAGCGTTGTGCAGACGCAGGAGAGAGCCGGGACGATCGTACGCGGTGGCGCCGGGGCAGAGAGTGGAGTTACGGTTGCCGGTGTTACGGAGCCTGCGGAAAACGGTGCCGGTACAGGGACCGATCCCTCGGAAGATGACGGTGCAGTGGATGATCCCGGAGCGGATGACCCGGCTGATGTCACGGATCCCGCGAAGGAGGACGGTGACGAGGCAGGTGTCGCTCCTGAAGAGGAAGATACCGACACGCCGGATGAGCCCGGAGCGGATGATCCTGACGACATCGCGGATCCCGCGGAAGAGGACGGTATCACGGATCCCGATGATCCGGAAACGCTGACGCTCACGCTCGAAGAGGAAGAGCCGGAGCTGCTGGGGACGGCCGAAAGCGGTACAGAGGGAACGCTGACCTGGACGCTGAGCGATGAGGGCGTTCTCTCCTTTATCGCCACGGATAACGATAATGACAGCAATCAGATCAACAACTATTCTTCGTCTTCAAGACCTTCCTGGGAACAGTACAAGTCTAATATCAAAGAAGTGCATTTCAGTGCAAATGTAAAGAGGATTGGAAATCATGCGTTCTATAAGTACACCGCACTTGAAAAAGTGACTTTTGATGAGGGCAGCAATCTGACAGGGTTCGGCACCAATGTCTTCGAAGGCTGCACCGCTCTCGCCGAGATCGGCATGATGGACAATCAAAATCTTGTAAACGGTGCGCTTCCTGCCGGGCTCACCAACATCGGCGACAACATGTTCAACGGCTGCGAGATCACGGCGGTCACGATCCCTGCGACGGTGACGATCATTGATGACAATGCGTTCTACAACTGCAGCCAACTGGCGTCGGTCACATTTGAAACAGATGAGCAGCAGGGCACGGCCATCACCAAGATCGGGATCGACGCGTTCCAGAGCTGTAAGGCGCTGACAGCGATCGAGGTGCCGGCGACGGTCACAAGTATCGGTGTAAGGGCCTTCCAGAATTGCGAAAATCTCGCAGTCTGCACAATCCCGGGCAATATCCAGACTATCCCCGATAATGCATTTAACGCATGTAAAAAACTGACTTCTTTTGTGGTGCCGGCGACGGTACAGAGCATCGGCCAGGCCGCGTTTGAAGGCTGCGAAGCGCTGACGACCGTGGCTTTTGCCGATGACAGCGCGCTCACGGAGATCAAGAGAGACGCTTTTCATGCCTGCTCCGTGTTAAAGAATATCATCCTGCCTGACGGTGTGACGACGATCGGCGAGGAAGCATTCGGCACCTGCATTGCGCTGGATGAGAATTTTGCCCTGCCCTCCGGGCTGACCTCTCTCGGGAAGAAAGCGTTCACGGAATGCGGCGCGCTCACGCAGGTGACGATCCCCGCCGGAGTGCAGGTGATCGACGAGAACACCTTCCTCAAGTGCTCCGGTCTGGCTACGCTCACCTGGGCGGAGGATGCGACGACGAACGAGATCAAGACAAGCGCCTTTCAGGATTGCACGGCCCTCGCGACTGTCACGCTGCCCGCGAGCCTGACGTATATCCGGGCGACCGCGTTCAAGAATGATACTTCTCTCACCGAGATCATGATCCCCAAGGCCTGCACCTTCCTCGACGGGTCGGCATTTGACGGCTGCACAAACCTCAAGGCGGTCAATGTGGAGGATGGAAATACCGCGTATTACAGCGTGGGTGGTATTGTCTACAAGCGGGAGGACGAAACGCAGCATATCAAGCCTGCAGGTTCAGGACGGATCGTCACGGTATCGTTTTACGACAGTACAAGTCACGAATCGACAGTAAAGGATTTCGACACCTTTGAGGAAGCGGTTTCCGTGGAGGGATTGAAGAGTGTTGCGAACAGTCTTGAGGGTACTTATTACTTCTACCTGCATCGTGACGTTTCGCTTGCCGCTGATGTGACTTTTCCGAATTTCGTGACATCCGTATACTTTTACGGGGAAGACAGAATAGATATCGTGAATGGAAACCGCGTGAGAACGGTAGTCCAGACACAGATCGATCTGAACGGACATAAGCTGTGCGGCGGTAACCTGCGTTTTTCCTCCTCGGCGATCCCGTATAATTCGGATGAGCAGAACAAATCTCTGATCAAAGCGACGGATACGAAAAACGGCAATGTGACCTTTGTGCCGGTTTCGTATGACCGGCAGGCAGAAGGATACGTTGCCGGTAAATTCGCGCTTCCGACCGGACGGGTGGTCGCTGTCATGCCGCAGGCCGACGGAACAGGGGCTGAGGTTTATGATGATTCCTGCTGGGAGATCCTGTTACAGAATACGGATGTAGAGGCACCGATCGGGATATACGTCAATAATGCTGCGGTTTGTATGGAGGGCTTTGACAGCTTCTCGTATGATTTTACAACGAACGTTTTCTAGGCACAGAATCTGTACTTCTACTATGGGAACTACAACCTTCCCGGGAATGTTTCCTGCCGGATCCTGGACATCGCGCATCACGCTTATGCGGAGACGACCGGAAATATCGGCGTGAGCAACCAGCTGATCATCGGGAACGGAGCGAAGTTGCTGGTCAATGACGGTGATACCGTATCGGTCCGAAAAGTAAGTGCCACAGACGGCGGGTTCCTGATCTTCACACAAGAGGGCAGCCTCTTCCTGAATGCGGGCGCAGTTGTGAATACGAACCGTTTAGTGACCATGAATTGGAACGAGAAGAATCCGGACGGTTCGTTTACGCCTACAGCCAGCACCGGACGGGTCTATCAGCAGGCAGGTGCGACATTAACCGTTTCTGACTTTGTGGCCGTGAGAACAGTCAATGCCGGGGATCCACTGCAGCCGATCGAATTCTATCCGCTGACGTCGGGTGCGGATCTCGAGGATCTGGCGAGCGCCGATGCGGTCACTGCTCTCTGCGGCAGTTTTGCCAGAGGAGCAAAACTCATCAGTATGCAGGCCGACAAGGCGAAAACCGTGGCTGAGACCGGAGTGATCACGGTGGTCAATGCCGATGCGGAGAGCAAGTGTAAGCTGATCTATGCGGAGGATGCCCCGGGGAATACAGGCGTCTTCGTCGGCGAGACGGTATTCACCATCACCGCCGGCGGTGCGGAGATCGGGTATCCGACGATCACCAAACTGTTCACCGCTCTGTCCGCGATCAATGCACCGGATCAGGAAGTCACGGTGACGCTGAAAGCGGATCCCGGGGAATGCGAACTCAAATTCCCCAAGGCGGCGAAGCAGCTGCGCATTGTCGGCGCGGGCGGCGACAGCGGGACATCTGAAGTGACGCTCAAGCCGACCAACACGGCGCTGAACCTGCCCGGAGAGACCGTCCTGACCAATCTCGATCTGGAGCCGACGAATGCGACGGCCATCACGGCGGCCTCCTCTCTGACCATGGAGGATGTCACGGTGCGCTGGGCGGTTACCGGGACGAACAAGGTCACCGTCAAAGGCGGTACCTTTACGATCGTGGATGACGTGTTCTTTAACACCCCGATGGTCTTTGACGGCGGGAACAAGGCAGGCTTTGTCATGGCGGACGGGGCGCACCTGTACGCATTTGAGATGGGCGGAGCGCCGGAGGCTCCGGAGCCGCTGTACAAGCCGGAGGATACATTTTATCTGATCCCTTCCTACAATGCTCCGCAGCTCGCCTATGTGAAAGGCGGATTTCAGAATTTCGCGACATTTACGGTCTCGGCCAATGTGTATGAGGACGGGGACGATCCCAAGCAGGATTCGGAGAACAATTTCCTCCTGATGGGCGAGTCTGAGACAAAGTCCCCGGTTCTGAACAATATCGCGTCGATGAGCCTCAAGGACAATACCATGTACGTCATGGACCGCGCGGCGACGAAGGGCACCGTGAAGCTCGCTGATCTCGCGGTCGACGGGGCGCGGTTCATCACGGAGGGATCACTGAATCTCACGACGCTTCGTCTCGGCAGCAGCTCCGAGGTGGCGGCGCTGGAGGCCTACAATATCACCGGAACGCTCTTTAACCGCACGCAGGCGGATCCGAATGATCCGACAGCACCTCTGGCGGCGACCCTCACGACCGCGCAGCGCTTCAAGGGGCAGGGCCCGGATGCCACCGGCGGCGCACAGCTGAATATCACCGCCGCGGTGAACCGTGTCGATGCGGATGCCCTGCCGATCGCGGTGCGGGTGCTTGGAAAAGACGCGCAGACGGGGATCTATGATTCGGCAAATCTCCTATGCGGAGATGCATATTCGGATGCCTACCGCAGGCTCCTCGCGGTGACGAATGCCGCGGCGGATGATTTTACGTCGGATGCGGGCTGTGTCGGAGGGGAGGAAGAACTGGATGCGAAGAGATTGCTGTATCCGGGGGAGATCGAGAATCCGGGGGATCCGAACTCGCCGCGGATTGAGCCTTACAGCGATACGGACAGGACCTGGCTCCTTTCCCGGGAAAATAAGGATTTCGTGGTGCGCTCCGGTGCGGATCTGACGCTGCTGCTCCTGAAGCAGGGCCCCGGAAATATCTACGATCAGCAGATTATCGGCGCGTACCGCACGTTTAAGGAGATCAATGCGGTCATCGACGCGCGTAAGGATCTGGAGTCTTTCATGAGCCAGTATATCATCCTGCTCATGAAAGATTATAACTGCAGTAAAGATGGTCAGGGGAATTATACCTATGATCCCGGGCCGGTGGATTTCCCGTATTGCACGCAGCATATCGAAATCCGAAGCATGGATGCAAAACCGTCGGAGCCCGGTGTCCAGCCCCATGTCCTCTGCTTCAGCGGCAACCTCTTCGTGCGGCAGAGCGTGACCTTCAAAGATGTGCAGCTGGAGCCTTATTCAAAACCCGGTGTGGAGAACCATACCGCGCAGCTCCAGCTCCGTCCCGATTATCAAACCGATCTGCATCATGTCACGGGGCGGATCGGCGCGATCACCGGTACAATGGAAGCCAATGTGTGGATCGAGGATTGCGGAACGCTCGTCATCGAAAAGGGGATCAGCTGCGGAGAAGTGCATGCGGACTCTCATCTGACGATCGCAGACGGATCGTTGACAACAGGCAAGCTGAGGATAGGGGAAGGCCGTACGATCGAGGTGGGCAACGGCTCCGTTACCGTCAAGGCAACATCCGGTGAACAGGGTATGCGCGGGGAGATCGGCCTGTCGAGAGAGGCACAGCTCCTGATCACGAACGGCTCCCTGACGGCGGAGACGCTGGATCTGGGCAGGGACAGTCTGATCCGGGTGGATAAGGGGACCGTCACGGTTAACGGCGCGATCGTCGCGGACGATGAGGTCGATACCGATAACAATGAACATGCCGCCCGCATCGCGTTCCCGGCTCCCGGCAAGTCGAAGCCCAATTTCACGGTCAAGGGCGGCATCGGGCTGCGCAGCCGGGATCTGCCGCTGGAACTGGAATTGCTGTCCACGGGAGAAAATCTCTTGACTCCCGGAGATCTGACACTCACGCTCGATACGAGGAATGCGAATAAGGTGCTCACGACCGCGGCGTATCAGATCGCGGATATCGGGACAAATCCCTCGGGGAGTGTGAAACTCCTGATCGGGGATGACGCATATTGGACCGACAGCACCGATTACCTCCCGGTCAAGACAGGGAAGCTGCTGTATCTGGCGGACGTGCGTGAGAGCGGCGGCACGGAGGACGAGATCAATGCCCGGTCCGTGATCCGTCCGGCTCTCACGAAGCTGACACGGACCTCCACGGATACTTATGAATCCTGCTACCTCGACTACAACAGCGCGGTGAAGGAGATCAATGCACTCGCGGATCGCACGGAGACCTATGAGATCACCCCGGGATTCCTCATCGCGGCAGATGCCGCCGACAGGGCCGTGAAGGATCTGGATCTCACGGATGCCAACAAGCATTCCGCACTCACCCTGCCCGCCAAGGATAAGGCAGCCGGTGTGACGGTCACCGGAGGGAAGACGCAGATTGGTATCAACGGGTATACTGATGAACCGGTCTACCAATATTCGACGGTCACGCTGTGGTTTAACGGTAAGGTCTCCGGATACGGACAGCTTGGCTTTGCCGGGGTGAACTTCCGTCCGTGCAAGACAGGCGCGGTGGATGATGCCGGCAGCTTTGACATGACCGTTGGATTGAATACCGGCGAACGGGATTCCTCACTCGTATTCATTTTTACGCCGGAAGACTATGAGCCTGTGCCGCTCGTTGCTGACGGCTGCTCGATCGGTAAGATCACCGGCGTGAAGGCGGTCGCGGGGAAGAACAATGCCACAAGGGTGGAGCTGGATCATACTCTGCTTACCATGACGACCGGTTTTGCCGGTGCGCCCGATGTGGAAATAAAGGATCATACGGCGGTGCTCACGCACGGAAATAACGAGATCGGATCTTTGATCTATCGTAATAATACATCGTTCACATCGTACGGCGATCTGCAGATCGCGCGGATCGATCTGACAATCGCGTATTCCGGCTTTTGGCTGGCCGGCAGACAGGATAAGAACGGTAACAGCACGATCAGGGTGTCCGGGGAGATCCTAAGGAATGATTCTGTGTACCCGCCGGTGTCTGCGCGCCTGCCGGTGAAGCTCATCAAAGCGGGTGTGACGGGGACGGGAAAGATGGCCGGCGATGATCTCACGGACGATCTGATCGCGGCTGACGATAGCGATGAAGCAAAGGCTGCCTACAAGGACAAACCGCTCCTCTACGGTCCTGCGGCGGATGCCGATGCGGTCCGCGCATTCCCGTACAGAGACAGGCAGGATCCCGGTTTCGAGGTCATCTCCTACAAGACCCCTGCCATGTATGTGGCCAACGGGGACCCGGATGCCATGGAAGTCTTTATCGAGGCTTATGATGAGAACGATAATACGGTGCTGAAGACCTATGCGATGTCCTTCTACGAAGCCATGCAGATCATCGACAACACAGGCCGTACGGACTATGCGTATGAGGTGGAGCTTCGGAAGATCGGGGAGGGAGATATCACATTCACCGGCAAACCGGGGAATGAAGGCAAAGCAACCTTTGGCGCGATGAATCTGCCGTCCAAAGCAGCTTCGGTCTGGATCTTTTCGGACAGTACTGATGATGATAAGTATGCAACCCTGCAGTTCAGCGGAACCGTCTCTGCAAAATGCCCCGTTACATTTGATCATATCAAGCTGCAGAGCGGGAAGATGCAGAGCAGGAAAGACGATAATAATCAGACGGTAACTGTTTTTGTTCCGGACGCGAACGGCGTCACGCTGGATACCGGAGCGGCACTGGTGCGTGAAGCCTACAAGATCGAGTTGGTGGATGTGTTCAATAATGAAGCGGTGACGGTTGCTGACCGGCAGCTTAAGGTATCCGGCATCAGGGGCAGCAGCGGTCTGTATCTGCGTGAGAAGCAGCGCGTTGTATCAACCGGTGCGGTGACGCTGGCATCTTTGATGCTTGATCCGGGATCTGCGCTCATATGTCATGCGGATCTCACGGTCAAGGGAGTGACGGAGATCGGTAGCAGTAATACAGGCAGCTGTATCATAGAGGGAAAGGATCCGGCGAAGAAGATCACGCTGGGCGATGTGAAATGGGCTGAGTATAGTCCCGGTTCAGATTCAACCCTGACGATCCGGTATCCGCTCACGAAGGCGGTGTATACCGGAAGCGGCGGGAACAGGAAACTCTCCAAACCGCCGGTATCCAATCTGAAGATCACGGGAGAGATCGGGCAAAAGGTCAAACTCCGGCTGGAGCCGCAGATCTGGAAGGAGGAGATAAAAGAAAACGATACCGTTATTCACGAAGAAGGATGGTATTTCCTCGCAAACCGGGATGCTCAGATCGGAGGACAGCAAAAAGAAATTGATGATTATAACAACGGGCTGACCGCCCTGGCTGCCAATGAACTGGTGGCCGCAAAGCGGCTGGCTGAACTGACCAAGGCGTCTGTGACATCTGTGCAGGTGATGCTGGGAGACACGGTCTATAAGCTTGCCACGGATGCGACCGGGACATCTTCGATCGACGGTGCCAATGCCGCGACCGCCGCTGCCGGCAAGCTCCGCCTCCTCAAACAGGGCGGTAATCTATTCCTGACAACGGTCTCGCCGGTGGTCCGGATGACGGCCGATCTGGATGCGGACGGCAATGATGATTATGACGGTACCTTCTGCTCGCTGGATGAGGCGGCCGCGGAGGCGAAGAAGCTCGCGAAGAAGGAGAACAATGTACCGGTCACGGAGGTGACCTATACGCTGCTGGGGAACATCGGGTGCGGGGATCCGGAAACAGATGATGATGATGAGATCACCGCGCTCAACATTACGACTCCCATTGCAAAACTGAATTTCCCGGCAGGTGTGAAAAAGCTGACACTGACGAGCGCGAGAGATGACGCGCCCTACGGGATCGCCTTTACAGGCAGCACGGTGACGCTGGCGTCGGATACCGTTCTGGAGGATGTGGAGCTCTACTGCGTGAAGAAGACCGGCGGGACATACACGTGGATCCCTTATGCGATGAATATCGGAGCCTTCACGCTGACAGAGTACGGTTCGGCATATTATTGCAGCGATCTGGATGGTGATGGCAACTATGATCATGACGGTCGATGGATCGGTAAGATCTCAGGGACCGGTACTCTGCGTGTCGAAAACGAGCTGGAGGCGCAGAGCATCTCCGTGAAGAATCTGCACGTCGCCGGAACTGCCAAGGTCACTACGGAAATTGATAATGGCGGCGATATCACCGTGAGCGGCGTGACGACATTGGATACGAGCTCGAGCGTCGATTGCAGCATACTCTATGCCGGCGGAAAGCTGACACTGAATGATGTGGTCCTCACCGCACAGGCTCCGAAAAGCGTGTTGGGTGCCGGTTATTCGCAGGCAGTTGTAAGGAACGGGAAAATTACGTCTCCCGCAGCCTACCAGATCACGATCAACGGGACGGTCCGGTGCAGTCACCCCGATTTCGCGGGGGTGGCGAATGAGAGGTCTGCGCCGATCATGATCGGAGACGGGATAGTTGCTGCCGGGAGCGTTCTTGCGACTGCGCCAAAGGTTCCGGACGGCTGGTTCCGTCCATGGAACTTGAATACGAATTCGGATAATATCTTCGTCTACAAGAGCGGCAAGAATATCATCACGGATGAAGACAAGCGGGCGGAAGCCGAAGCGGCGCTTTATTCCACGGAGAGCTTTACGGATGCGGACGGTGCGTATGTGAAGACGGACGGCACCGAGCTCACAGGCGACCGGCTCCGGATGAAGTCGGATTTCCTGACGGTGACGGAAGCCCTGAAAGAGGTGGATTCGCGTGCGGCCACGGCCCGGCTGGCGGACGGTATTTCCGCGTTAAACAAGGGGGTGAAGCTGCTTTATGAGGATCAGGAGGTCATGCTGCTGTCCCGCGATGCGCGCATCGAGAATGCACAGAGGACAGCGCTTGCAGCCCTGACGCTGCCGGCCAGGGTACAGACGCTCACCTTATCCTCGGGGGTGGATGCGGACCACGACGGCACGCCGGATCGCGTGGCCCTGCGCTTCACCGGTGGTGTGACATTAAAGAGCAACACGGTGCTCACGGATGCGGTCGATCCGGTATCCATGAAGAGCGTCACCGAGAACGGGCTACAGGTCTGGCACCCGACGCCTGCGGCCTATGCGCTGGGCGCGTACACTCTGACGGTCCGGGGGGTCACCGGTGACGGACACACCTTTGGCGAGCATGACTATCATGACAGTATCTGCGCGCAGGGGAGCTGGTCCACGATCGGCAATGTGACGGCGACGGCCGGCAAGGGACGGCTCGTCCTGGAGAATAGTGTGTCGAGGACGGATCCCGCAAAGCGCCTTGTTGTGACGGTTTCCGGCAACTTGAACAGCGATGTCAGCCTGCAGGCGAACACGCAGCTCATCGCGCAGGGCACCGCCACGATGAACACCCTGGAGTTCGGGGAGGGGTATGCAACGATGGAATGGGACTATGGTCTTGTTCCGGATGAGGATGGTGAGGGAGAGCACTATCGGTATTACAATCCTCATCCGATCAACGATGGGGTCGAACAGTCACCGATCTTCACCCTTGCGGGGAACAAAGCGATTACCCTCGGAGTGGTCCTGCAGCGGGGAGACGGAGACAGCTTGGGATATACAGATGACGCTCTCCATATCCATAGGACTACCGAAGCCATACCCGGCATCCTGCAGAAGCGCGATCCTTCGGCGCCGATGGTCTTTAAGGGCCGTAAGGAATACGGGAACAGCCGGTTTGTCCACGAGGATTTTACGGAAGATTCCGCAACAGAGATCTGGATCGGACCGGAGACGGCAACGACCGTTCCGGCGGATCTGTGCATCTTTACCGGGGCCGGCGGCGTCACAGACTATCCGGAGCGCCTCATCCTGCGTGCCGGCGACGGCGGCAACCGCTACAACTGGTACACCTACAAGGATGGTCTGTATTCCGGAAACCTCCGGGCAGAGTAGCAGGTAACGGGAGGGCAGATCGACAGGCTAAAAGCCACAAGACCGTCGCGGGAAACCGCGGCGGTCTTCCAATGTGCAGGGATCATTTCAATAGAAAGAAAACGGGGACAAATACTTGCAATTGTTCAACGAAAACCGGCGAATGATCATTTCTTCGAAATTTCGCTAATGTCTTGACGATTGATTGCCGATATGATATACACAAACATACGACAAGTTTGCATTTTACGCGGCTTGTGGTATGATACAATAACAATTGCTATTTTATACGACGGGGTTTTGTAACTGGGCCGGCGATGCCGGTCTACGGTTGTTTTGCGAAAGGAATCGATATGAGGAAGAATCTGCAGGGGAAGAAGGTGCTGGCGGTACTGCTCGCGGCGGCGATGTTCCTGGGGAATACGGATGCCGTGATGGCAGCCGGGAGAGGAACGGCGGAGCCTGTCGGGCAGGTGACGGTCGTCGGGCAGGAAAGCACGCTCACGGGGAACGGGACAGTGACAGAGCCCGGGGATACGGACGGTGAGACCGTCACGGATCCGGCGGAGCCTGCGGAAACGGTCACGGAACCCGCGGACGGCACGACTCCGGGGACGGAGCTTACGGAGCCTGCGGACGGCACGGATCCCGCGGACGGAGAGACCGATCCCGTGGAGGAGACGAAGCCCGCGGACGGGGATGCGGATCCTGCGGAGGATGTCGATGCCACGGATCCTGCGGAAGAGGAGACCGCTGCGGAGGAAGAGGGCCTGACGGTCACGACCTCCGAGGACGCGGAGCTGCTCGGCGCCGCTGTCGTGACACGGCCGATCCATGTGTATTATATCGATGGGAGCAATCCGCTCAGTTACAAGGTGGATGTAGACGGACAAGAGGTCAAGGATATCTACGACGAACCGGTCTGGGACGAGGACTTCACGTCGGAACTGGAGGTTGATGAGGACACCCTCGAGAAGGACACTGGCTACAATACCCTCGCGGAAGCCAGAAAAGCGATCTGGGAGGATCGCACGAATCAGGATAATGATGATCCGGAGGATGAGGCGGTTCTGGCCGCGCGGCTCTACCGCATCGAACTCGTCAAGACCCAGGCCTATGTCATCGGCGAGACGGATCTGGATTTTGAGTACTACAGCGGCGACGAGGCGAAGTACAAGTTTCCCCCCGAATCCGAGCAGATTGTCCAGGGAACAGCGGATCCCGACTGGGAGCTTTGGAAGCAGGTCTCTTTAAAGACCAATGGCAACCGCCTGTCTGTGGAAGCGGAGAAGTGGGTCTATGTGAAGCTCTACCGTATCGGTACCGGTGTGGAGAAGAAGACCACGACCCTGACGATCGCCAAGAATGCCTATGATTACGGCCACCTGATCTTTGGTACGATGACGCAGGAACCCGCAGATCCCACGGATCCGGACCATCTGGCGGTTCATGTCCCCGCGGATCTGATCGTGAACGGCTCGGGCGATGTGGTGATCCGCCCCGACGCCGAGTGCAAGGGAGCGATCACCGCGGAGCGGATCCGCACATCGGTGGATCTTGATGCCGGGATCCCCACCGGCCCGGCGGTTGCCGGGAAGCTCACGGCGACCGGTGAACTCATCCTCTCCGCCGGCACGACGGTCAAGGATGTGGTCTCGAAGAAGCGCACCGTAATCGGCGGTGTCTATGAGGCGGGGTTTGATCCTGATCCCGGGAACGATGCGGTCATGGCTTACGCTGACGCGATCTACGCGGACAGCATCGGACTTATGGGTGAGGGGAACAATATCATCACCTTCAGCGGTACGCTGGATCTCGGCGGCGAGATCGTGAGCAACTTCTATATGTATGATCCCGATTATGATCCGACTGATCCCGATTCGGATCCCTATACTCCCCAGTTCGATGATGACGAGGTGTTCTATTCACCCGTTCTGAATTACCATTTCATCGACGAGCATCCGGATCCTGCGATCAATCTGGCGGGCACGCTCAAGGCACAGCGCGTGACCGATCCCGAAACGGGCAAGGCGGATGCACTTTATGACGGCCCGTTCCTGCGTTTCATCAAACAGCACAGCACGGTGGACGATGATGATCACGAAGTTATTACCGGCACCGACACTACTGTGAGGTTCGAGACCCACGATGTACTCGGCAAGCTCACGGGCGCCGCGACCGCGGTAAACGGCAAGGGCACCACTGTTGCCATCACCAAGGACAATATCGATGAGTGGATCGAGCCGGATAAGGATGACCGTATGCTTCCTGAAGGCTGCGCGATCCTGGACGGCGCCATCATCAAGGTGGGCGTCTATCATTATCAGCTGTATGCGATGAGAAACGGTGACGCGGATTATTCCTTCCATAAGGGATTCCATACCCTGGCGGCGATGTCGGATCACATCAACCGGGATGGGGCCACGGATACCACGAAGTGGCGGGTCGGCTTTGAAAAGGATGAAGATCTGGGCACGATCGCGAATCTGCCAGACAAAGGCGCCGATCTGAGACTTCGCGGCAACGGCGACCGGGTGCGGCTCAAGCTGACCGGCACGACGACCCTCAAGACCAACATGACGCTGGAGAATATCATCCTCGAGGTGAACGGCGATCTGAACTCCAAGAAGAAACTGACGCTCTCCGGCGGCACGGATACGTCCACGGCTCCCGCTACGGCGCTGGATGTCAAGGGCAATATCCGTTTCACGGACGGGGAACTCGTACTTGGCGAAGCAGGCGTCAACCCTCAGAAGCCGGTGACTGTCTACAGCACCGGTGCCGTGGAACTGAAGGATCTCACCTCCAACCTCAAGGGTAACAGGATCTTCTTCCCGGGCACGGATGCATCCACCAGGATGAAGATCACCGGCGCGTTGACGACCGCGGGAGGAGCGGACATTGATCTCGAGGCTGCACCGAATGCGGTTGCGCCCGTTGATAACACCAGAAATAAAGAAGGAGACGGTTCTGCCGGATCGGTCAACGGCTATGCTGTCCAGCTCGTCCTCACGGGATGCCTGCGCAAGACGGCGGATAAGCCGATCCCCAAAGAGTTCTATGACTACAGTATGCTGGCGGATGCCTTCCTCACCGCGACGACTGCGGCGGAGAATGATGTTACGGCAGGCCTCGTGGTGACCAACGGCTTTAACGGGACCGAAGACCCCAACAAGGTCCGCGACGGTGAGCAGCTCTTCTACTGGCTTTTCGGTGCTGCCGGCGGGAATACCTACCGGATCGCACGGGTTGCCGGAGCCGGTCTCCGTCTCTTCTCCCTCGGGACCGGAGAGGGCGGCACGGATGTGGAGATCTTTGATGCCGATAAGCAGGGGAACTATGTCCCCTTCACGACCTATAAGCAGGTCGTCGACTGCATCGAGAAGCAGCGCAAGCCGGCGGTGTTTTATGAGATCCGGCTGGAAGCGGATGTGGAGGATGACCCTGAGGAAGATGACACCATTATGCCACCGGCGGAAGTTAACATAATGGGAGATATCGTAAAATATGCGTCATTGCCGATCCCCAGTTCTTGCAAAGGGGTTACGATCCGCGGACCGCAGGGTGCTCCCAAGACGCTTGTCTATGAGGGTAATCTGGATATCAAGAGCAAGACCGTTGTTTTTGATAATGTGATCTTACAGCCCATGACAGGAAAGGCCAATGTGGCGGGTTCGGCAGTTAATCTAGGTGTCGGCAAGCTGACGCTGATCGACAGTTCCTTCAACTTTGTCGATGAATACAAGCGATTCTCCAGAATCCAGGGATCGGGCGCGTCCGCCTTTACGCTGACCTCATCACAGCCGGTCAATGCGGCGGACCGCATCATGCTCTATGTGACGGCGGGCATCACCGGTGTCGGCAGCTTTACGATCGAACGGTACAACCTGACGGTGGGTTCCCGTGTCGGGGAGTACACTCTCATGACGGTCGGCAGTCTGACTGCCACGGAATCCGATATCCTCGTACAATCCCTGACCGCAAACGGCGCGCAGGGGGTTAAGCTGGATGAGGCCTCGGTGGAGGCGGATAAGACGATCACGATCTCGAAGAACCTCGCGATGCGCAAGAACTCCAAGGTTAAAGCCAAGACCGGCGCTGTTACCGTGAGCGGCCAGACCACGCTCGGCGTCTCCGGAGAACCCGGCGTGGAGCCCTCTTTGATCTACGCCGGCACCAATGTGACGCTGGGCTCTCTGGTGGTCAATTCCACCGGCAACAAGATCGATCTGGGCGAAGTCAATGGTGCGACGACGGCGAAACTAACCATCACGGGGACGGCTACCGTCACCTCCCGTGATATGGTGGGGATCGCACTGGATCCTGCCCTTGCGGACAGCAAATACAAGGCCTATCGCGAACTGGCTGATCCCGCGGATCCCTCGGATACGGAGCGTTATGTGGATGCGGTGCTCTTCAAGCACGGACAGTACTGCGAACAGAAAACGACGGATGACGGTCACGGTCATTCGACGACCACCTATGCCTATGACAAGCTGCCGGACGGCATCATCGCTACAGCGAAGAATGTGGTGGATCCCCGGATCTTTGTCGCGGTGGAAGATTATAAAGCAAATGCGGCGGATATGATCTACCGCATCGTGAAAAAGAACGGGACCAATCTGGTCCTGCGCAGCGGGATCCCGGGCGGTGTCGTACTCTGGAGCGACAGCACAGGCAAGGCGGAGTATGAAGATATGGCAACGGGCGCCTGGACCGATCTCGGGGAATTCGATACGCTGGCGGAGGCGCTGGCCAACATCACGGAGCGCAATATCAAGACGTCCGCCTATTGTGTGGAACTCAAGGAAGAGGTCCTCAATGCCAGGAACGAGGTCATCTGGTCCGCCACACCCGTGGTGAACGGCATCTTCCCGGCTGTTAAGCTGCCCTCCGCTCTGAAGAGACTGATCATCGCGGGCAAAAACACCCCGGCGGGTCCCACGACGATCCATTTCACCGGGACGATGACCCAGGGCTCCCCGATGGAGCTGCGCAATCTGATCCTGGAGTCCGATTCGCTGGGAACGATCACCGCAGGCGCCCATGATCTGCGGATCGTTGACTGTGTCTCCACCAAGGCGCGCGGCCTGCAGAACATCTCCGCAGGTACGGCAAAGAATGTGTCCGTGGAAGGCGGAGGAAATGCAGGAAACGGTAAGTTTGAGATATCGGGCAGTTTCCAGGTGCCGGCCGGGACACTGACGATGCGGAACCAGGAGGTCTACGCAAAGTTCGGTGTGACGGCAAAGAACCTCACACTCGGCGATGAGGAGGATGCACCGCGGAGTGTAACGCTTAAGGTAGAGGGTGTGAGCAATATCACCGGGACGACGGCGATGTATAAGGGCGCGGAATTCCGTCATACCGGAACCGGCGCAGTGACCTTCAATAACATCGAGAACCATCATACACCGGGTGCTGCGCAGGCAAACGGCAACGCGATCTCCTATGCGTTGAGCGGGGTCAGCGGCCTGTCGATCAACGGAAGAGTCCGGCGGTATGATGTGGGCGGCGGCGGCGTTGCAACGGTTCCCGCGATCCGTCTCCTGTTCCCGGTGAGCAACGGGTCCGACTACATCTGGAAATACTTCCCGCTGCAGCCGAAGAAGGATGACGACGACGACCAGCAGCCGAGGGGAATGGTCGCTCCCGAGACCTATCTGGCGAAGATGCCGCTGGCCAAGACCGGCGATTTCGAGATCCGGCTCGGTGACGATATGACGGACGATGCAAGTATCGTCAATCAGGATCTGACGGTCGGAGAGGAGTTTGCGGTCAAGGCGAATAATGCCCTCTATGTGGTGCAGGAGATCCACAGCGGAGGAAACCGTTATGAGTACGGCTGGCGGAACAATCTGGTGACGATGACGGAATTTGACGAGGACGGGGAGGTGCCGGCCACCTACGGAAACTATCTCGATCTCTCTCAGGCCGTGGCACAGATCAATCTGCTGGGGGGGCTCAACCGGAGCTTCCGGATCCAGGTCGGCTTCGGAAAACAAATGGATCCCGGCACCGATGTCGACGGTGATGCCACGCGAAAGGCCTTCAACGCGGAGACCGGACAGAAGGACGGGACGATCCCGGTGCGCAAGGTCCTGGATACCAATGTGCTGGATGAACAGCCCCACGGCAAGCTGGATATGCCGGTTAAGAACAAGGCCTGTCAGGTCACCATCTCGGCCTATACCTGGCCCAAGAATGATCCGGTCAACGATCCGGACTCCATGGCAATCCTGGAATTCTCCGGCGATGTGACGGCTTACGGCGGCGGTGTCCTCAGTGACCGGCGTATGACCAATGTGGACGGCGGGGTTGCTTTCGGCAATCTCATCCTGAAGCCCGTCAATGCGGAGAATGGGGAGAACGGCGCCGAGGTGCCCGCCATTGTCAATCTGCGGCTCTATCGCTCGGACGGTGCGCGTTATGCCAAACCGACGCTCAGCTTTGTAAATTCGGTGGTGTCCCATGCGGGAGGCGGGATCCGCCAGATCCAGGGGACAGCGGGTGCCACCCGGGTATGGGTCAATGTCTATACGCCTGTGAATAATTTGGATGAGAATGATGTACGTCAGGAGGTGCGAATCCTTGACGGGTTCACCGCAATCGACCGGGTGACGGTCGCAAACGGTCTGTTGATGACCGGCGGCACCAGTGCCTGTGATACCCTGCGTCTGCTGGGTGCCGAAGCGGAATACGCGGCGCTCGGTGCGACCACGGTCGGCAAGCTGCTGGTCGATCCCGCAGCGCGCGGCACGGCGGTCCTTACGACAAAGAATGACAAGACCAAAATGTTTACGCTTACGGGCTATGCGATGACGCCGGATGAGAAATGGGCGCTGCCGGCGCGGTCGGTGGCTGTCCGTACGGCGGTCAGCACCCAGACGGCAGCCGGTATCGTGGAAGTCACGCTGGCGAACGGCAGGAAGCAGACGAAGCACAATGATCTCATCTACGCCGACCAGCCCGCAGCGGATGGCGGGGAAGATCTGGAATATCACAAGGGTCAGACGATCCTCCTGCGGGCCCTCAAGGCGGAGGCGTTGATCTTCATCGCGGAGCGGATCCTGGATGACGATTATTGCGATCTGCATTGGGTCACACAGGCAAACATCATTGCCTATAAGGACGCGGACAATTATGTCAGGAATGCGAACAAGAATGACATGGCGGTCTACATCACCGGCGGGGATCCGGCGGTCGCGGTCTATGCGGCCACCTGGTGGGATGCCGTGACGCTTGCGGACCTGCTGCCGAGGGACAAGGAGCAGAAGCTTGTCTTCGAGCTGATGCAGGCGGTAGAGGAAAAGGATAATAACGGCAATTCCAAGCAGACGCAGCGCTATACGACCACGGGTAAGGACGGCAGCATCGGCCCGCTCGTCTTCCCGAAGTATGCCAAGAATCTGGTGATCAAAACAGCGGCCGCACTGCCGACGACCATGGTTGGCGGGACCACGGCGGCGCTTGTCTTCTCGGGACAGATCAAGCCGACCTGCCCGGTGGAATTCAAAGATGTGCAGCTCTATGAGACGACACTCACGGATGCGAAGGACCTGATCAAGAAGGATTGGGGCGTGGAATTTGCAGGCTTTAAGGAGACCAAAGCGCCTTATGACATCGCCAGGGACGACGGGATCTCGCTCGACGCCGGCGCTTTTGATGTGAGCTTTGAAGGTACGACGACGATCACCGTTGTGAAGGGCAAAAAGGATAATACGATCCCTGCCTTGCCGGATGCGAGAGACGGGATCTATCCGTGGAACGCCGGTATGCAGGATGTGATCGCGTATGATCCGGATGAGGTTGCGGCCAGAGAGCCGATGCAGTTCTACGGCATCACAGGTGCCGCAGGCAAGGTCAAGTTCACGGGCAGTGACGTGTTCCTGCGCACCGGCAACCTCACGCCGCAGAATCTGATCCTGGAGCAGTCCGGTCTGGCCGAGCGTCTGCAGGTGACATTGGGCAACGGTCTGGTGGATGTCAAGAAGCTGACGGTGAAGGGGTCGGCGGCCCTTGACAACCATGCCAGAAGGCCCTGGACCTGGAGTGTCGATGAGACCTACAGTGAGAATAATGCCGACCGTACCAAGAAGACGGTGAACAATCCGCAGGCCATGAAGCTGGGAACGGTCGTCGGGGATGAATTGGCCGTAAACTCTCTGACGCTGGATTACAACTTCTCCAAAGTGGGGTATAAGTCCGCGGCGACGATGCTCACGGTCAGCGAGACCGCGGATCGTGTGGCAAACCTGGCGCTGCACCCCTGGCTGTACGACTCGGATCGCACCGGTGATTACATCCCCATGGGCGCGGAAGAGATCGTCTACTACAACACCTATGCGGATGCGCCCAAGGCCTGGCAGAAGATCGCGGCGATGCCCAAGATCTTTACCAGCGGGGTGACCTTCCGGTATTGGTTGCCCGGTACCGGATGGACGCCGATCAATGATGGCGTCACGGTGATCGGGGATCCTGCGGGAACGGCGAGCCTCTATAAGTATAATCAGGGGCTGTATATGACGAACAAGTCCCCGGTGATCCGCGTGGTCAATGATGACGGGCTCTATGATACAAAGTTCATGAGCTGGGATGCGGCAGTCAAGGAGATCGATACGCTGGCCCGCAAGGTGCCGAATCCGGATCCGAAGCTTGCCAAGGACCGCAAAAACGATATCTGGGATTCCTACACGATGGAATTGCTGGATGATGTAGGTAATCCATGGGGTATTCAGGGTCAGGTCAGTGTTGCCACTTTGACTTTCCCGACGAAGGCGACGGAGGTGCTGCTGATCGGAGAGGGCGCGACTACACTTGAGGATGGAGCAGAGCATAACATCTTCTTCACCGGCAACCGCGTCACAGTCAATACCAAGCTTACTGTGGCGAAAGGTATCGGTCTCTTCTGCGTGAAATGGAATGCCCAGAAAAAATGGTACGAGGACAACCCCTACAGTTTCAATGTGGGAGTGGGTATGCGGCTTCAACTGCATAAACTGACCCGGACTGTGGCAAGGCAGAATAAACAAGGACGAGATATAAAGTTTAGCCGGTGTGGGATAAAAAAAGATCGAGATGATCTTGGACGGATGGATTATGAGAATTACACCTACATCCCGTCGGTCACCGGCGCGGCGAACAGCACCTTTATCTATACACCGGCGCAGGGTGAGACCAATGTTCGCTTTGATACCGTTTCAGGTGTCGGCGATCTGCAGCTGATGACCACCGGGACTACCTACACGGTCGCGAAGAGTCTGACGGGCATCGGCAAACTCTTTGTGGATGACGGAACAACGCTTGACATTCTGGCGGGCAATACGACGATGAAGAGGCTGCTGCTCACGCATGCGGATTTTGATGGGGAGCATCCCGTATATACAGAGGATGATATCACGGCAACCGTTCACCAGTACCAGGGGAACTTCACGACCACTGAGGGTGCGGTGATCACAAACGGCAGCAGCCTGCTGCTGGACAAGGGATTGGTAACCCTCGCCGGCAAGGATCCCAAGGGCTATGATCTGTGGATCCATGACGGTACGGTGGAGGCCGGCAACATCACCCTGACCGGGACGGCGGATCTGGAAGGCGCCGGACTCTATGCCGACATGAACCCGGCAGCCGGACAGGGCATCCTGCGGGTCGCCAATATCATCACCGTTGGCGGCGGGAATGACTTTGTCGCCAAGGTAAACCGCGCCGGCGTGAGCCAGGTCACGATCTCCGGCACGGTGATGGGGAAGCCGGTACTTAACGCCGGCGTAGTGACACTGACCCCGGCTCCCATTGGCGCGGTGAATATCGACCTGCTGCAATATGACAGCGACAGCACGAATCCTGTACCGGTTGATCCGGCTAACCCGACGAACCTGATTGTGCAGCCCGTGAACAAGGACTTCATTCTGGCCTCTGCGAGACTGGCAGATACCTCCCACTTCACTACCGGATTGGGCAGTGGAACGATCTATAAGCAGGGCGCGAACTTTGTTTTGAAGGAGAATTACGCTGATCCGGTACCCTTCGTGGTGGAACTCACCTGCGATGATCCGATCTTCGGCGGATCCAGCCGGTATGCCACCTGGGCCCTGGCCGTGGCGGATGTGGAAGCCTTCTCCCGCTACAAGGAGAATGACAAGACCAAGGGCTGGGCGGAATACAGGCTCACGCTCCTGGAGGATGATGTCAACGGGGGCTATAAGCTGGTTAGAAATGTGCAGCAGCCGTATGCGCTGGCTGTGACGACGCCCACGAAGGCCGGCAAGTTTACGGTGAATGGCGACGGCGGCAAGAACCTCTGGTTCTCCGGGGCCTTAACGCTGCGCTGCAATGTGACCATGACGGATCTGACACTGGTGCCGATCACGGGAGTCAAGTTCGTTGCACCTGCTGTTAATGTCGGCAACTTCATCTGGGAGACGGATCCCTCACTGAAGGTCGCGAACGCAACGGATCCGGCTCAGGGTCCGGTGGAGCTGGTAAGAAATCCTGTGCCTGCTGCGGGTCTGGATCAGCACTTC
>JAEEGL017057954.1_pt1 | contig 69133 bp, 31 predicted proteins | sample 9134231 | NCBI WGS metagenome assembly JAEEGL01 (sample SAMN16246548, study PRJNA631951) | gut metagenome | biome: gut microbiome; feature: rumen; material: fiber-attached | host: Bos | place: Iran: Karaj | collected 2018-10 | reverse complement strand
TGAACACCTCAGGCTTCACGCCGAGCGATATCCAGTTCCAGCCCTTTGCAAGTGCGATGTTCTGCTCCACCTCGTCGGTGGCCGTCAGCTTGACGGGCGTTGGGTAGCGGCCCAGCAGGGTGTTAGCCTCGAAGGTGACGGAGGATTGAGGATTGAGAATTGAGGATTGAGGATTGAGAATGGCCTTCACTACGGGGTAGATGATACCCGTTGAGGCGTCGTAGGCCTTGAACTCCACTGGTGCGTCGGCTTCGCTGGCATTGGCGTAGATGTCCATGGTGACGAAGTAGCTGTCGTAGCGCTGACTGTACTCGGGCTGCGCCACACCGCGGCACTCACCATTGATGAAGGCAGCCACCACGTCGTCGCTATCCTCGCTTGGGACGTCCAGGAGGTAAAGGCTACCTATCAGGTTCATGGTCTCCTCGTAGTCAGCCGCATTGACGGTCCACAGAGGTGTGTTGCCCGTCACCTTCACGTTGATGGTGAGCGGTGTCTCGATGCCGTTGCTACCCTTCAGATAGACAGTCACCTCGTGCTTACCGATGGGCGCAGCGGTGGTAACGGTGAACGTCACCTGGCTCTCGGCTCTCGGGTTCGTTGTGCCGTACTCGGTGCTGGCCTGCAGCCATGAGGGCATGCCAGAGATTGTCCACATCTGCTGACGGCCACCCTTGTTGACGATGGTGGCGGTGACGCTGCTCTGGGTCTCAGCCTGCTGCTCGATGCTCAGTGCATCGTCGGCCCAGACCAGCTCGTTGCGGTTGACGAAAGCCGTCCACGTGGTGGGCACGGAGTAGTTACCGTTCTCGTCGCGGACGTCGCGGACGGTGAAGTGGAGCGTGCAACCTTCAATGGCGGCAGCATCCAGATCCTCGTCCAGTTCGATGACGATCTTGTTGTCAGAAGCTGTGAAGTTGAAGCTGACGTTCGTCTCCACCGGCTTCGTGCGCAGTGCAGGCGCATTGTCGGAGTAACTCATCGTCTCTGGGTTGTTGGCCTGGGCTTCAGTAGCACAGGCATTCTCGCTGATGCCGATGGTTTCCAACTGGTTGTAGCTGTTGAGGACGGTCTTTTCAAACGGGTAGTAGACGCTCAGGCCGGCTTCCTGTCCTGTGAGGCGCACCTTACGGTTGGCCAGCAGCTGGTCGGCGTTGAGTGTGGCGTTCCATACGCGCACCTCGTCTATCTGTCCCTTGAAGAAGTTGCCGTAGCTGCCGTTGTCGTTGCGGGCACCGAGTACCAGCTCATGACCGACAATGTTACCCACGTTATTGGCGGCGGTCGTCAGCTGACGATTACCGTCGACATAGACGGCTGCGGAGCCTAAGCGGAGCACGTTGAGTGCCACATGGTGCCAAGCGTTATCGTTTAATTGAGAATTGGGAATTGAGAATTGAGAATTAGGCTCCGCCGTCGACAGGTAAGCGCCCTTGCCAGTCAGCTGGAGTTGTCCCTGCTCGTCGAGCCAGAGGCCGATGTCGCCTATCTGCAGCAGCTGGGCCTTGCCAGTCTGCTGTCCACCGCGCATCCAGAACTCCACGGCGTAGTCGTTGTACTTGTCGTTGTTGGGCAGCGAGGCCGTGTTGATACTCAGGTACTTGCTGCCGTTCAGGTCGATGGCCTTGTTCACGTTGTTCAGATACCATGTCTCGTCGGCCATCGTCATGTGGCGGTTGCGGGCGTAGTCGCGGATGGTGGTACCTTCGCCCTCGTCCATCTTCCAGTAGCCAATGAGGTGGCGCGTTGCCGGATTCTTCGTCTTCGAACGGTTGGCCAGGGCGGTGGCAATGTCGTGCGCCTCGTCCCAGAGCAGCAGCTCGTGGATGGCGGTTGATTGACCATTGACCATTGACCATTGACCATTGCCTACGCTCAGCGGGCCGTTGCCGGTATAGGTGACCACCGGTCTGCTGTCGAAGAGGGTGTCGGTGGCGGCATCGTAGGCCACGGTGGCACTCAGTTTGCCGCCATTGTCACCGTTCTTATAGTTCATGGTCAGGAACGCCCACTTGCCTGTCGGAACACTATTAGAAGAGGTGTAGGTCTCTCCGGCAATGCCGACCAGCAACTTGCCGTCGCTGTCGGTGCCCACGGTGAGCTTCTGCGCACCCTGTCCGTGGCTCAGGATGGTTCCCTCGCCATTGAGGCGTACCCAGGCATCGATGCTGAAGTCCTTGTTGGCCAGGCTGATGCCAGCTTCGGTCTGCGCTGTCGTCTCAGTGCCCTGCAGACTCAGTGCCGTCTCGTGGGCAACCTCGGCGCCGTTCAGTACGCCCGTCACTAAGAAGTTCTTTACGTCGGTGAGTTCGCCCTTCAGGATGGTCTCGTTGAAGGTGATGCTCAGCTCGTCGCCGATGTCGAGCACGCCGTCGGTGGGCTCAGGTGTCCCGAGCGGGCGCGGCCGCTGCATGTCCTTCACCAGTGCGAGCTCATCGCTGTAGCGGTAGACCTCTTTACCACCGTAGGATGCTACTGAAACGACACGGAACAGGTAGTCACCGTCGGCGAAGCTCTCCAAGTCGAACGAGTACTTCACGGTAGCACCTGCCTTGGGCAGCAACTCTTGCATTGTCGAGAGGGTGCTGGTACTGTCGGTGACATACTCATGGATGTCGGTCCAGTTAGCGTTGCCCTTCTTCTTGTATTGCAGTCGGAAGGCTTTCAGACCACGGTAATTGCGGTCGAAGCCCGAGAACGTCATGTCGAGGCTCGAGCCAGTCTGCGTGTTCATCGTCGTTGTGGAGATGGCAAGCTCAACCGGTGACGAAGATGGTACGAAGCGAGCTGAGATGTAGGTCGTGTCGGCAATGTCCTCAGGTTGCGAATCCGAAGCGAGTACAATGGCGATAGAGTCGTATTCGAGGACGCTCTGGTCGGTCTGCCGCAGTTGCAGTGCCTTGGTCAGCAACTGGTTAGCAGGCACCTTGATGAGTCGTCCGGTGGTGAGCACCTTACCGTCGATGCTGAGCTCAGCGCCGTTAGTGTTTGTCTCGTCGAGCACGAAGAGCCTGTAGGTCACGTCCTCGCTAATCTCCGACTTGTTGCTCAGTTCCAAAGTGAAATTGGCTGCGGTTCCTGTGGGCACGTCACTCAGGATATGTGGCACGGCATTGATCTCGGGCACCTCAATTTGCATCGTGGCTTCCATAATGGTGGTGCCGGGACGGTAGTACTTCGTCACTACCTCGCCCTCGTATGGATTGCTGGTCTGGCCGCCGCGTGTGCGGAAGATGGGACCAAAAGCGCCATAGTCGTAGACATCGACAGTCAGGGCATCTATGCCATCTTCAGCCAGCGTGTAGCTGAACGATTCTGTCTGCTGCGTGTTATTCTCGGTCTGGAGATGCCAGCCACCACCCGTCTCGGTAGATATTTCCCAAATGACACCTGTTTCGTTGAATCTGGCACCGAACCTATCACCAAGTATGGCTGCTGCCGACACGGTAATGTCGTAAGTATCACCTTTCGACTCACTTTTCTCAATGCTGTTAGTCACGGTTGTACCGCCATCGAATGAGTAGTTCGGTGTATCCTTGGTCCTTTGATTAAAGGCCTGTACCTTCTCGTGCTCGTTGAATGCCAGATAGGTTTTCCAGATGGCAATTTGGTTGTTGCACCACTCTACGCTGTCCTGGAAGTTCTCGTCGGCCTTGGCATTGTCGGGACGAATCATCTTGTACGAGGGACCATCGGTGCTCGGACCTTCGCTCGCCAAGTCGCCCCAGACCTCCTTGTCGTGGTTACTGGAACCGAAGCGCTCGTCATTCGAGTCAAGCTTGGTCAAATAGATGGGGTGATTACTCGGATTGCTGTCGCCGATGTTGCTGACGGTCTGCAACTTCGAATTACGCATCTTCTCGAAACCAGGGATGAGTACGTTTTCGATGTGGTTTTGCGTATAGGCAAACTCGGTCTTGAAGTCCAGACCAGTGGTAATGATATCGTTCAATTGGAGCACGGCCTTTGGTTCGCCATCTTGGGCATCGCGGTTGCGATAGAAGTCCACGTCGCGTGCCTTACCGTAGATGATGTTAGTCGATGCGCCGATGAACACGTCGCCCTGTGCGCCTACATAATCCTCACTGTCACTGGTAGTGATGGTCTTGGTGGCCGTCACCTCACGGCTCCACGTCGAGGCATCCTCACCTTCCGTTGAGGCTTTCAGACCTACCTCAAGGTTGTTAACGGCCTCTAAACTCTCGAACTTGAAAACACCCACGACACCTACACCAACGTCGGTTTTTGCACCAAGGTACGAGGTTGTCTTGGTTTCGATCTCACACGTCCATGTACCGCCTTCTGAATGCGACTTTGATACCGTCGTGCCCGTTGTCCATTCTGCCGACGAACCGGAGCCAGGAGGATCACGCAGAATCATGTCTAACTGGTCGGGACCAGCCGTGACGAAGTTGTTGCCCGTAGGTAGCGAGCCGAGGATGATGCCGCCAAGCTCGTTACCGCTCCAAGGCTTTGTGTCTTCGCCTATAGTGTAGTAGATTTCAAGCGTGCGCGAATAGGGCGGGGTAATGTTGGGCATACCAGCCTTCCACTTATAGGTGGCTTGGCCAAGGCTATCCAACTTCAGCTTGCCAGGCTCCAGGTCGTAGACGCTGCCCGGCGTAGCACCGTCGGCATTGCCTTCGCCATAGACGGCGTATTCAGACGAGAGGGCATTGCTGATGGACACCACCACGTCGGCCATGGGCACGGTAGAATGCATTGCCGAGTTGTCGGCATTGATGTACTCTTCGTATCCTTCAATCTCATAGGTGTAGGTGTCCAGTTCCTTGAATATGGGGTGTCCGTAGGTATAGGCACCATCCTTCAAAATGTCGTCAATCACCAGCTCTCCATCGCCATCCTTGATGGTGTAGGTGTCAATACCGAAGGAACCGTCTTTGCGTCCTACCTGTAGGACGTTGAACACGGGATCGCTGTGGTAGGTGTGCAACAGCTTCGTGTTGTAATTGTAGTAGTTGTACTTGCCGTTGCCTTCGGCTGCCTCGATGGAGTCCTTATAGCTGATAATTGGCTGGGTCAGGTCTACCGTCTTTAGCGTTTCGAGCAGGCTATTTTTGGTTTCGATTATATAGACACTATCGACCGTATAGTACAACGGTGGTAGTAATGCCGAGAATTCGCCAGTCAGCGAGTCAGTCTCGATGAAGATCTTGCTGGCTTGGTCTTGTCCGGCACCACGCCAGGCTTTGCTCTGGATGGCGTCCGTCTGAGAGGGAACGAAGCGCGTTTTGTCGTTCGCCACGTAGTCAACGGTGGTGCCTCCAGGATTGGGCTTGATATTTAGACGGTATTTATCGGAATTTGTGGGCGAGAGTACGATCCGCGCTTTGCCGATGTTGTTCTGGCTCAGGCCGAAGCCCACGGGTTTGTTGCCCTCGATGTCGCCACCTACGACACGACCGGTGAAGTTCACCAGTGTGGTGTCGCTGAACTCCAATCCACTGATGGGGCGGTCGAAGTTGATACGGGTGCCCACATTGTTCGGGTCGGCGGGATAACGGCCATTTTTCACGAACTCATGGCCATTGAGCTTGGCCTGGATGAAATGTTCGCCAATAGGCACGCTAATGGTAAACTTGCCTTGGTCATCGGTCTCGATGATTTTGCCGTCGCGTGAGCAGGTGGTGCCGTCGACGGTGAAGCTGACGCCTTTCACCGGATAGTCCGTATTCGAATAATAGACGTGTCCGCTGACGGGGAACGACGAGACGTCGTCGAAGTCAACTCCACTGTGTACGAGCGAGTTGCTGCTGACATAGGCCGTCTTGTAGGCTGGTGAGAATTCGTGGATGCCTAACTGAGGCGTGACGATGTAGTTGGTACCATTGCCTGAGAAGGGCACGCCTTGCACTGTGTAGTTACCCACCGAGTCGGTGTAGGCCATCAGGCTCAGCTGGTCGGGTGAAGGTGTTTTTGAAGTACTTTCAACAGCCACGTTGGCTTTTGCATGACGTCCGTTGGGCACGCCACCAGTTTTCGAGAAGTCGTAGGCTATGGTTTGGCCCTCAATACCTTCGTCAAAGGGATAGTAGATGGCCAGATCCTTCTCGTTGCCGACCAAGGTGTGGTTGTAGTTGCGCAGGATTTCCTCCTCTGTCAAGGCCTTGGTGAAGAAGCGGAACTCATCAACATTGCCTCTGAAGCATTGTGTGGGTTTGGATGTATTGCCGTGTTCACGGTATTGCATTACCCCAATGGCATCAGCTTTCATTGCCTCATTAGTCCAAGACAGCGTATAACCAGCTAAGAACTCCTTTTTCTGTGGTGCTTCGTTCTCGTTAGTGATGGCATAGATTGTTGTGGTTTTGGCTTCCTTGTCGTGAACGAAGGTTAGATGGGTCCACTGGTCGGCGGGAATGAACAGACCGCTGTATGTGTAATTACTATTATAATACCAAACACCAACATCGTAACGGTTGTTTGTCGCGTCATACTTCAGACATAGAGAGAACAGGGCGTAAACATCTATCAGATAGTATTGGGTATTATTGCCGTTCATCTCTGCGCTGTTAGGATTGATATACATCTGTATGGAGAAGTTCCGGCCAAAGATTGAGTGTATGGTTGCCGTGTCGATATTACAGGTTAAGCCCTGGCCGATGCCGCTGAGCTTGATGGAACGCATGCCTGCAATATCCTCGTTGGTTTTTAGCATGACCTTCACATCGCCTACAGCAGTCCCTGTTCCGTAGGTGATGCGGCCACTGACGATGCCCGAGGAAAGGCTGAAACCGTCTGTTTTCGCATTGGCGCCTTTGACGACTTCTTGCGTGTTATTGGGGCCGGCAATGATGATACTTGGCGTGACCCTGTATTCGTAATAGTTGCCGGGCAGAGCCGTCACGTCGTCGCAGTTGTAGAAGACACCTACACCCGACGTGCTGTGGATTTCAGCCCAGTCACTCTCTTTGGTGCTGCCAAGCGGGCGTCGCGACACAGTGAAATAGGTGGTAGAACTACCTACCTGGTTAGCTTCCCACTTCAGTTTGACCATGTTGCTGTACATACCCTGCGAGGCCGTGAACGACGTGATGGAGGTCATGCCTTTCAATACGCCTGTGGCCGTGGTTGAGATAATGATTGAGTCCATGACCGTGGTCTTAAGTCTGTAATCATAGGACATCAGATTATCAACATTGGTATCGTCGTATGAGCCGCTCGTGATATTGGGATCATTCACTTGGATACGGGTAATCTCGGACCAGTCGGTGCTAGTGCCTTTCTTCCTTTCTACAATAATGGTATAGACTTTCGATGGGGCATCGGCAAAAGCCGTATGATTCCATGAGAGGGTAATCTTGTCAGACAGCGAATTGGTTGCCGACACTCCACTGAAGGAGAAGTTTCTCGTTGCTTTGGCCTCGACTGTTTTTTTCAGGTCCTGAGGCAGGTCGCTCATTCCCTTAGGCACGAAGTAGACCTCAATGAAGTTCGTCGTGTTGTATTCGTCGAGGGTCACCTCCAGGCTTCTAACTGTGTAGGGCAGACCGCTGGTAATGTTGCCTGTCGTCTTGTTCCTGACAGTCCATGTGCCTTCCGTGCATCGTGAGTTAGCCGAGTCGGGCACCCAGCTGACGGTGCCTTTTCGTGTCCACTGGTTGTCAAGGTTGAAATTCACGGTATACGGATAAACGAATCCGGGCACCTGGACATTAAACCATTTGTAAATCATCATCGGGACGTCGTCGGCCCCATTGGGCACGCTGTACTGCACGGGCAGGGTCATGGGGTTCATGTAGTCGCTGCGCGTCACGGGAAAGCTGGTAATCCAGTATTCCCTCGTCTCTTTTGGATATGTATTGACGGTGGAGAAACCAGAGCTCTTATACTCGGTAGGGACAGTGGTGGACGCCGTATAGAGCCCCACAGACGTATCGTAATCGCCGTAGAAATCACCCGACAGTGTTCCACTCAAAGTGGCAGTGTTATAGCTTGTCATGTGGGCAGAGACCGGTTTGGTCCAGATATCGGGGAAGGGATCGGCCGTCCAGGTCACGTCTCTCCATTCACTCGCTCCGTCATTGACTTGCCACTTACCCCTCAGGCGAATCTTGTGAACGGAGCCTGCACTCCAGTTTTTCAGGTAGATGCACATTTTCATACGCATGTGATCGTAGTCTCCGCTTTTGTGATAGGGATTATAGAAGCGGATGGTACAGTAGTCGGTTTCGTAGGTGTTACCATAGAAACCGTCGGTCTGGCAGGCTTTTTCCGCTCCGCTGCTGTTGCCCTTTCCGCTGCCGGGCCATGCTAGCTCGTTGTCTGGCGAACAGATGTATTCATCGTCCACCCAGACGGCGGGGCCGTTGTGGATTTCGTCGCCCTTGTCGTGTGTAAAGTAGCTGTCCTTGCCATTGGCATCGTAGAAAAGCATGTCGATGGTGATGTAGGGATGGTCCATCGATGGCTGATAGCTAATCCACGCCTGACTAGTACTGAAGTCCAATTCTGCCCACGTAGGGCTGCTGCCTCCGAGCAGGCACATAAGAAGTAGCAGTGGCACCTGCCACCACGGCTTCGAGGGAATAGTTCTACGTTTCATAATCATTACTATTTTAAAGTGAATAAATAAGTTTGTATGTCGATAGGGATGGCTGTCTGTTCAAAGCATGGCTGCATGGTTCAGATGGTGGCGCAGCTCGTCGCGCAGCAGCATGTTCTCACGCATCTCGCGGATGATGGCCTCGTTCTTGTCGCGCATCTCCCGCTGGTTATGGAAGTTGTGCCATAGCAGTACGATGACGACGACCACGAGGGCGGCGACAATGGCGATGAGGAGGATGATTGTTCCGTTATACATGCGTTACAGGTTTTTGACGCGGCAAAAATACGCTTTTTCTTTTGTTCTTGCAAGAGCTCAGACGAATTAACGGACGGTTTTAGACGAATTAACGGACGGTTCTGACAAAATGATGCCTCCCAATACCGATTCACGGATGGCGCGGGCGTCAACGAGGCTTTTCCCGACGGAAAACCGTCGGGCATGGGTGCTGTCCGAGCAGGCTCTTAGGGTGCTCGGAGAAGAGTGGGAGGGCTCTCGGAGAGGAGTGGGAGAGTGCTCGGAGAGGAGTGGGAGGGTTCTCGGAGAGGACTCCCATCGTTAGAGCGTGGAGAGGCGGGTGATTGTGACACAAAAAAAACGGCCGTTAGACCGTTTCCTGTTGTCTGACTCTCGCGGTCAGATCAGCTCTTGCTGTTCGCGGAACTGAGAGGGCGTTAGTGCGTACTTCTGCTTGAAGTTACGGCCGAAAGTGTCGGCACTGGGGAAACCGCTGGCGTGTGCCACGTCGGCTATCGACAGCTCGGGATGCTCGGCCAGGAGCTTGGCGGCGTAGGGCAGTCGGCAGTCCGTGAGGAAGTCGATGAGCGACTTGAAGGGGCTGCCCTTTGCAAAGGCGGCGCCGATACGCTCCTTTGACAGTCCGAAGCGTTCAACGAGTGCCTGACGGTCGAGCCTTGGGTCAAGGTAAAGCTGCTCGCGAAGAATGACCTCACGCAGCCGCATGTAGAGGTCGGAAGCCTCAGAAGCTCCCGAGGCCCCCTCTACGGCCCCCGAGGGGGCCATTCCCGAGCTTTGCTCGCCTACCCGTAGCCTTTCTATAGTTTTGGTAGCAGGAGCTATTGTTTCCCCCCCAGAGGACGAAAGTGTGGGTTCGTGAACTGTTTGTGCTGCTGTCGTTTGTTCCCACATCTCCTTATACTTAATGGCTTCGGCTATTTCGCGGGCCAGCACGCGGTTCTTCTGGTTCGTTTGGCGTCGCTTGTAGAAGAAGTAGGCTGCAAAGGCAATGGCGGCGAGCAGCGCTACGCCGATGAACAGCAGATAGAGCTTCATCAGGTGGGCATCGTTCTCAGCCTCTTGGCGGGCAAAGCGCTCCTCCTGAAGATGGTAGACGGTAGCCAGCTCGTTGAGCTTATCGCGCTGGTTTCGGTTGTCGAGGCTGTCGCGGATGGTGAACTGCCGGTCCTGAAGACTGACGGCCTCGGCCCATCGTCCGCGCATCTTGGCGGCGGTGGCTCGCAGGCCCAGACCAGTAAGGAAGTTGTAACTGAGGGTGTCGTCGCCCATGCTCTCGTCGAGGCGAGCCATGGCCTCGTCGAAGCGCTGGAACTCGCCTAAGTGGTGGTAGGCGGCAGTCATCATTCGGTCGCAGTCGATGGTATGGCTCCAATTGGTCTTGAACATCTCAGCCTCGGCCCGTCGGGCTTTACTGAGCAGCTCAGCCTGTGCGGCGGGTGCGAGTTCCCCCCTATCGGCCGATGTGTATTGTCGGGCGTAGGCAGTGGTGAGGAATGCCAGGGTCTGACCGCGTGCAAAGTCCTCAAACTCCTTAGGGTCGAAGTCCTTGGGGAGGTGCTCGAAGCGGTCGGTGTGCTCTGCGAACTCGTCGATGCGCTGTAGCATCGACTCGCAGACAGGCACTATCTCGGCGTAGCGTTTATGGTTGAGCAAAATGTGTAGCAGGCTCATGGACGTGTTGTGATAGAACGTCATATAGTTGAAGTCGTCCTTCTTCCTCAATTCGTCGATGAGGGTCTGCAGTCGGCTGATGCCTTCGTCGGTCTTTCCTGTTCGTGCCATCACTTCGGCAATGTTGCCCTCCATGTTGGCTGCCTGTCCGGGCAGATTAAGGGCATGGTCGAGCTTCGCAGCCTCGGTGGCATATCGAATGACGGCAGCGTCATTGTTCAATCCCCGTTCGACGTACACCAACAGCGTGTAGACGCTCTGCAGATCGTCGGAGTCGTTGTGCGTTTTAAGGTTTGAAACGAGCGATTTGGGATTTGAAGCGTCAAGCAGATCGAGGCACGTCTGGCGTGACAGTACGTAGTTCTGGAGCCCGCCATACTGGGTGATGGCCTTGAGATACTGGCCGCGCTGCCATGAGATGTTGCCCACGATGACGGCGGAGTCGATCAGCTGCATGGCATGCTCAGGCTTACTGAGATGGATACTCATGGCTTTCGCCTCGGTATAGATGGTGTCGAGCCCTTGCCCATGCCCGTCGGTGCCAGCCTGCCGGTTGCCCGAACAGCCAGTAAGCACCAGAAGCAGGGTGATGGCAAGGGTTAGAACTGTAAGATTCCTTGTTTGCATAACTTTCGCGGTTTTGTTGACTGGCCATTGATACGACGCCCCAGCAGGTCGTAGACAATCGTGGTGGCGGCGGCTGTCTGTGGGTCTAGAGCGATGCTTGTTTCAGTGGAACTGCCGTCGGGCAATGAGATGCCACGTATGGCGCCCGAAGGAAGGGCTGTGTTGGCGATGTAGGCATGGTTGGCAGGAATGGCGGTGCCGCTGTAACGCCAAAAGCCCAAGGTGCCGTTGCTTTCGGAGTAGCCTAATGTCAGCACGCTGCCCGCTCTGACGGTGATGTCGACGGTGGTGCCACTGAGGATGTTGCCCTCGGTGGTGAAATTGCCGTTGGCCACGCGCGCCAGCCACTCATAGCTTGCCAGTCCCTCGCTCTTGAGCAGCACGGGCGTGTTGGCAGGCAGGCACAGCGGTTTGTCGTCGTTCCTCACAACCCTCGTCATCAGCAGCTCGTCGTGCCCGATGCCCGTCGCATACCAAATATCAACGCCTGCGGGCACCTCAGCGTTGAAGGGTAGGCAGGTGGTTGCCCAGCCCTCTGTGCAGGGCGTGGTAACCACCGGCGCGGGCAGGTCGATGTAGTAGGGGTCTTTGGCTTTGCCTATGCGTGCGTCGGTCACGAATTTCAGGCCTTGGTCCACCTCGATGACGCGACCATCGGTAAAAACCTTGAAGTGGAGAGGCAGCGACGTGTCGTTGCCATAGATGGTCATCATCAGGATGCTGGTGTACTTGTCGGTGCTCATGGGACTCTTCTTTCCTCTGAGCTCGTCGCCCTGATAGACGGCAACGACGGTCTCGTCGCCCAGCACCTTCCCGTCCATGCGCACATAGCCGGTGATGGTCATCGTGTTGGGGTACTTCGTGGTGTTGACCTCGCCGAAGGGGTCGGATGCTACTGCGCTCCCTACCGTTATGAAAAGGAAACCAATTAGGGCGAGCAGACGTCTTTGAGTCGCCGCTATTAATATAATAAGGTGTAGGCTCTGCTGCTTCATTGGGCTTCGGGAAGAACCGTTAGTGATTCATTCGGCGGCAAAGTTACAAAATATTTTCGACAATCGTGCCGTTTGAGTCATTTTTAACCATTGACCATTGAGCATTGACCATTGACCATTGAGCATTGAGCATTGACCATTGAACATTGACCATTGAGCATTGACCATTGAGCATTGACCATTGAACATTAGACGTACTCATTACCCTGTAGGAACACACGGCTGATGATGGGCTGTGTGTAGGCATAGGGAATGTAGGCGATGGAGGGTATGGGCTCGGTGATGAAGAAGTTGGCGACCTTGCCGCGGGCCAACGAACCGTAATCACCGCTGAGTCCCATGGCGGCAGCGGTGTTCAGCGTGGCCGCATTGATGGCCTCCTCAGGGAGCAGCCGCATCTTGATGCATGCCAGTGATACCACGAACTTCATGTCGCCCGACGGTGTGGAGCCGGGGTTGTAGTCGCTGGCGGTGGCCAACGGCAGCCCCGCATCAATCATTTTCCGCCCCGGAGCGAATGGCATGTTGAGGAAGAACGACGTGCCGGGCAGGGCGGTGGGAATGGTGTTGAGATTTCTTGCGTCCCGTTGGTAGCAAGCGTCCTTCGGCCGAGCGGAGGCTTGAGATTTGAGGAGATGGATGTCGCGGTCGGTCATGCTCTCTAAGTGGTCGACGCTGAGGGCACCGTATCGGACGGCAACCTCTACGCCGCCGGAGTCGGCCAACTCCTGACCGTGGATTTTGCCACGCATGCCCCATTTCAGGCCAGCTTCGAGCATGCGTGCCGTCTCTTCGGGCGTAAAAAAGCCCTCGTCGCAGAACACGTCGATGAAGTCGGCAAGGCCCTGTCGGCCCACCTCGGGAATCATGTCGTTGATGACATGGTCGACATAGTCGCCTTGACGACCAGCAAAGGCTCGGCCAACGGCATGGGCACCGAGGAACGTGGCCATCACCTTCAGTGTGGTTGTCTCACGGATGCGGCGTATGACCCGTAGCATCTTCAGCTCGTCGTCGATGTTCAGGCCGTAGCCGCTCTTGATCTCGACGGCTCCCGTGCCTTTACGGATGATCTCATCGATGCGTCGCATGGCTTGACGGTAGAGCTCGTCCTCGCTGAGCTCGTGCAGACGGTCGGCAGAGTTTAGGATGCCGCCGCCTCGGCGTGCTATCTCAGCGTAACTTAGGCCGCGTATCTTGTCGACGAACTCCCCCTCACGGCTATCGGCATAGACCAGATGGGTATGCGAGTCGCAGAACGATGGCAGCACGGCTCCGCCATGGGCATCGATTTCTAATTGCGCATTGAGCGTTGAGCACTGAGCGGTCTGATTACCGAAGTCTTTTACCTTGCCGTCTTCCACCAGGAGCCAGGCATTCTTCAGCACTTCGAGTTCTCTCATCTCTGCGCCCCTGAGGCATTGCCGTCCGTGGTTGTCAACCACCAACAGCCCGATATTCTTAACCAATAGTTGATTCATAAGATTCAAAATGATAACTTTTCATGATTTGCCTGCAAACTTACATAAAAATTCTGAAATAAGCACAGGCAGCGGTAAGAAATTAAGTTTCTTTAGAAGAAAGAAATTGGCTGCACCGGCATATTGCCGATGCAGCCAATAACGTGGGTACGGAGGTACGTGGGTACGTATTCCCCGATCTACTTCACTCTCTTCTGACCGTTGATGATGTACACGCCCTTCATCTGACGATTTGACGAATTCAACATTTGACTGTTGACGCGGCGACCCTGGAGGTCGAAGCAATTGTCAAGCGAATTAGTCAGATAGCCAACTGAGTGGATGGCCGTGGCGTTACCTAGGTCGATGACGAACGGTGTACGCGGCATGCCGCAGACAGCGTCGGTCTCGTAGGTGATGGTCTCGGCTGCTTCCATCATCTTGCCGTCGGTGGCAATGATGAAGTTCAGCTGCGTCGGCTCATTGCCGGGCACGGTGACGTAGATCATACCGCGGTCGTCGGTGACTGCAGCCTCGCGGCACTCGTCGCCAGCGAAGATGCCCACCTCGGCGCCTGCTACCGGCTCACTGCCGAAGACCACCTGTGCGATGACCACCATGTTGGCGGGATAGTTGTGGTAGTCGACGGGGGTGAACAGGGAGGGTTGAGCATTGAGAGTTGAGAATTGAGAATTGGCGCGTGCAGGTGCCGCAGTCATGGTAGGATAGGTGAAGGTGCGTGCCTGACGACCGAAGATCTTGTAGCCCTGTCCGGGTGTCAGTTGCGTCAGCGAGCCGCTCCACTCGTAGCTGTCGTAGTAGGCTACGCCACGCTGGCCCTTGATGATCTCGTCGTCCTGCGGCTGCATGTCGGCGAGGGCATCGCCCAGGCTCATGACAGCCAGCTGGTTGAAGGCCACCCAGCTCCATCCGTTGTTCACGGTGATGGGCTCGTCGGCGGGGTTCACACGGTGACCCGTGACGTTGAGCGTCAGGGCTTCGTTGGTCTGCACGGTGTACATCTCGCGGTTGTTCATGGCCGTGATTTCGCTCAGCCAGTCCTCACCGTCGAATTCGGCATTCTGGGTGTTGCTCTTGACGAACTCCACCTTTCCGTTAGCCTTTGCGAAGACATTCTCGACAGAGAGGTCGTCGGGCTTCACACCAAGCGACATCCAGTTCCAGCCCAGTCCCAGTTCAATGCTCTGCTCGACCTCGTCGGTAGCGTCGAGGCGATAGGGCGTCCCATAGCGGCCCAACAGAGTGTTGGTCTCGAAGGTGATGGCCGTTGGGTTGGTCTCGCCGTAGGCGAAGGCCTTCACCAGCGGGTAGATGGTGCCCGTCGAGGCATCGTACATCTTGAACTCCACCGGTGCGTCAGCTTCGTTGGCATTGGCGTAGATGTCCATGGTGATGAAGTAGTTGTCGTAGCGCTGCTTGTACTCGGGCTGTGCCACGCCGCGGCACTCGCCGTCGATGAAGGCTGCGACCATGTCGTCGCTGTCCATGCTCGGTTCATCCTGGAAGTAGATGTTGGCGATGAGGTTCATCGACTCCTTGTAGTCACCCTTGTTGAAAGCCCATTCAGGCTTGTCGCCGGTGACCTTCAGGTAGAGCGTCAGCGGTTCGCTGATGTTGCTGTTGCCTGTCAGGTAGATGGTCTCCTCGTACTTGCCGATAGGAAGGCTCTCGGAAACGGTGAAGGTGATGGTCTTCGACATTGTTGCCTTCAGCGAGCCGCTTGTAGCATCGGCCGTCAGCCATGCTGGCAGTCCGCTCAGCGACCAGTTCTCGCTCAGGCCACTCTCGTTGGTGAAGGTAGCCTCGAAGGTAGCTGCCTCGCCGACCTCCTTGTCCATGGTCACCTCGGTCACGTCCTTCCACAGCAGGTTGTTCTGGCGTACGAAGGCTGACCACATGATAGCCTCCGACTCGTTACCATTCAGGTCTTGCACACCGCGAACGGTGAACTGCAGCGTCGTGCCCTCCAGTCGGGCCGGTGCTTCGTTCAGCGTGATGATGATGCCGCGCTCGTTAGCCACAAAGCTGTATTCCACATTCGTTGCCTCGGGCTTCACCTTCATGGCAGGAGCCTCGTCGACAAACGTAATGCTGCCACTGCTCATCTCGGCATCATGCTTTCCTGAGCTGAGATCGGTTGCGTTGCTTACCGATGAGATGATGCCACTGACTGGGTCGCGGCTCAGCTTCTCGAACGAGTAGTAGGCCACCAGTCCGCTCTCGTCGCCGTTGAGGCGCTGCGTGCGCTGACTGCTGATCAGGTCGCCCGTCATCGATGCCTTCCAGAAGCGTACCTCGTCGACAGTTCCCTTGAAATAGGAACCCGTGCCGCTCTTCGAACCGACATAGAGCCATGCACCCTCGAGTGCTGGCACCGTTGATGCCGTCATCGTCTTCACGGGCGTGCCGTCGACGTAGACTGTGGCGTTGCCATTGCGTAGCACGTTGAGTGCGAGGTGGTGCCAGGCATTGTCGAGATAGTTGTTCTTGCTAATCTCGATGTCCGATCCAGCGGCAATCATCGTCAGTGCGCCGCTGGCGTTGAAGCCCATGCTTACCGACTGCTCAGTAGCCGAGAACAGCGTGCTTGCCGTCGACTGGTCGGCCTTTGCACCCTTGAACCACATCTCTACGGCGTAGTCCTCTGTCGGCAGTGCGTTGCACTCTGAGATGTTCAGCTTCAGGCTGTTTGCGCCGTTGAGGCTCACGGCCTTGTTGTCGTTGTTCAGATACCACGTGTCAGCGGGGAGCGTCATGTGGCGGTTGCGGGCATAGTCACGGATGGTCTTGCCTTCACCCTCGTCCATCTTCCAGTAGCCGATGAGGTTCGGTGTCGAAGGCTTCTTCGTGTAGTGCATTTCAGCCTGTGCCTCCTGCATCTCGCGTGACTTATCCCAGAGCGTCAGCTCGTGCATGGCACCCGAGAAGTTCTGACCCAGCGTGATGGCACCCGTGCCACGATAGTCGGCTACGGGCTTGTCGTAGAACAGGTCCTTCGTGCCGTTTGCCGTGACAGCGCGTGCTTTCAGGTGACTGTTGCCACTCTCGTAGTTGTAGGAGAAGGCGATGAACGTCCATGTCTCCTTATCAATAGACTCCTCCGAGGTGTAGCTGTCGTTGCCGATGGTCACCACGAGGTGGTTGTTGGCATCGACACTCAGCTTAAACTTCTCGTCGCCATTACCGTGGGTGAAGATGTCGCCAGCTGCGGTCACACGAACCCACACATCGCCCGAGAAGCTCTTCTGGGCCAGATTGATGCCAGCCTCGGTGTAGGCAGCCCGCTCGGTGTTCTGTGCCGACAGTGCTACGTCGTGCTGCACCTGGTCTCCATTGAGCACACCGCTCACGATGATGTTGTTCTTGATAAGCATCTCCTTCTGGATGTCCTCGTTGAAGGTCACGCTGATCTCATCGTCGGCATTGAGGATGCCGTCGGTAGGATTGGCAGCGCCGAAGAGTTGCGGGCGGCTCAGGTCTTTCACCACTGTCAGGATGTCGCTCTCAGTGGTCACAGGGCTACCGGCAAAGAGTGCAGAACTCTGTGCGCGGAACTGGTAGATGCCGTCGATCCACTTTGACTGTTTCATGTCGATCGACACATCAATGACGCCGTTTGCGGGCAGCAACTTCTGGGCAGCGTTCTCACGAACCTCGTCGCTCGGGATGTAGCTCTCGAGCAGGCTCCACGACTGATCGCCCGGTGCCATGTACTGCAGGTTGACGCTCTTCAGACCGGCGAAGTTACGGTCGAAGCCCGTTACGCGTACCTTCAGCTCGTCGTTCACGTTGCTGGTGTTCACCACCATCTTGTCGATGGTCATGTTCACCGGCGTGCTGGCAGGTACGAACTCGGCGCTGATGCTCACCGTCGATGCGATGTCGTCCTGACAGGTGCTCGTCATGGCCAGCTGAATGTCATCATACTTCGTGATGTCGATGTTGCCCTGCTCGAGCGTCAGGATCATCTTCACCGTCTCGCCGGCCGGTACGTATACAGTACGTCCGTTGCCGATGGGACCAGTGGGCAGGCTCAGCTTTGCGCCAAGCGGGTTCGTTCCGTCTACCGGCACCAGGTTGAAGTAGTTGTCGGTATTCGTAATCGAGTTGTTCCTCAGCAGCAGCTCGAACTGTGCCTTGCCACCAGTGGGAACACCAGTGAGCATGTTGTTGTCGCAGGCCAGCTCAGGATCCTCAATCTTCCAGGTAGCCGTTGAAAGCTCAGTGCCCGGCTTGTAGTACTTCGTCACGACCTGATCCTCGTACGGGCAGGAGCTCTGTCCACCCACCGTGCGGAATACTGGGCCATGGTTGCCCGAAGCCTTATAGATGTCCATGGTGAACGAGTCGTCGGCTCCACTGTCGGCCAGTGTGTAGCTGAAGGTTGCCGTTGTCGTCGACTCATGGCTTTCGCTTTCAGTATTCTCCCATGTGGTATTGTTCTCAGTGTACGCGTCGAATCCCATGCCATTCCAAGTGAAACCGCCATCGAACGAGGCAATGACTGTCCAGTTGTGGGTGTAGGAAATCGTCTTCGAGTAGGTTTGAGAGTTTGTGACCGTATTGGTAATCTCTGAACCGCCACCGAACGAGAGGTTGTCATCGGGATTCTTCTTAAAGAGCTCGACCTTGTACTCCTCGTTCTGCTTTATGACGTCTTGCCAGCCCTTAATCTGGTCGTTGTAGAATCCCACCATGTCGATGCCATTCTCCTTTGCTAGCACCTTGTAGGTACCCGGCTGTCCGAAATTCGGATCCTCTTCGGTCAGTGTTGTCACATACAGGTTCTCGTTGGTGCTGTTCGTAGCTGTCGCCGTGTCCGCCACATGGATGAGCAGGTCGTTTCGCACCTGTATCAGATTTGGAATCATCACATTCTCAATCTGATATTCCGTATAGACGAAGTTGGTGTGGAACTTTTTGCCCACGATGATGGCATCGTCCGTTCCTACCTCGTAGGTGCCGTCATCGTTCTTCTTCAGACCTACCGACCGTGCCTTGCCAAACAGCAGGTTCGAGCTCTTTCCGATGTACAGGTCACCGTTGGCCCCTACAAACTCTGGGTCACTGCTCGTGCTGATAGCCCGTGTGGCCTCAAGCGTAGTGGTGTGAGTGGTAACAGTGTCGTTCTGCATCACGCGGTCGAAGCCAGCTGACGGGTCGATTGTTACATCGATTTCTGATTGTGTTGAGATAGCGAAAGCATGGTAACCCGTTGTGATGTCGGGCCCTAAATGGACGTTCAACATGAAGCTGTTGTCCTGAATATGGGTTCCCAGCGTGTCCTTCGACTCTACGGTCACCTTGCCGGTCTCCCATGAGGCAAACGATGAGTCGCCATAGGGGTCGTGCAGAATCATCTCGACTTCCGACGGTCCTTCCGTTGTGAAGTTCGTTCCCGAAGGCAGGTCACCGAAGATGATGCCCTCTAGTCCCTCGCCTGCCGGTCCATGCCACTTATATTCGCCAGCGCCGTTGCTGTAGGTCATGTTCAGCTTACGCGTGTAGGGCCGCTGTATGTTCGGCAGGCCGGCCTTCCACTTGTAGGTGGCCTTGCCCACCGAGTCGAGCATCAGCTGGTTGCTCTTCAAATTGAGCACCTGGCCTGCATTTTCCGGGTCATCAGCATTCTGAACCTCCTGACTTGCGCTCAGCGCGTTGCTAATGGTGACGATGACGTCACGCAGTGGCACTTTCGCAACACGATCCTGGTCGGTCTCGGGTTTCTCGTAGTTGGTGTAGAGCTCGTAGCCCTCCAGATTGAACGTGTAGGTGCCCAGCTCTCCGAACACGGGATAGTCGAAGTTGTAGGTCACCGAGCCGTTGTCGTTGGTGTAGACTTCGACCTGCTCCTCATTCTTCGTCATCGGATCCAGATACGAAACCATTCGGTTGCCGAAGACGCCCTCGGGCTGCTTGTTCTGTGTCACGCTCAGCACGGGGTCCGTGTGCACTGTCTGCATGAACGAGGCCACATAGTCGAAGTAGACGTAGTCGCCCGATTCATTCAGAACACTGTCTTGCAGTACTGTGGCAGCGTCACTGGCATCGATGCGTGGCAGCATCTCCGCATCGAACTTATACGCATTGCGTGCTTCTACATTCTCCATCTGCACCGACAGCACCTTATAGTCCAGTGGCGGCAGCATGGCGCCGAACTCACCCGTTGCGGCGTCCGTTATGATGGTCACCGTCTGGGCGTCAGTCATGTGTTGTCCGCCATTACGGTATGCCACGCCCGCATTCGTCATGGCGTCGATCTGCGGCAGCGGTGTGTCGTTCGCCACGGGGTAGTAGCCCTTGCTCACATTGTTTTCAAACTTCTCTTCGGCGTTGATCATATAGCGCGGGTCTGGAATCTCCAGCGTGATGATGGCCTTGCCGATGTTGTTGCTACTCAAGCCGAAGCCTAATGGCTTCTCGCCCTCAATGGCACCACCGACGATGCGCCCTGCCACTGGCACCAGCGTGTTGTCGAAGAAGCGCAGGCCAGAGAGCGGGTTCTTGAATTCCAGCATGGACTCGTTCAGCCCAGCGGGGTCCTCAGGGATGCGTCCATCGTTTACGAACGTGTGGCCGTCCCTCACAGCCGTGAGATAGTGGAGTCCGATGGGCACATCGACGATGAACTCACCATCCTCGTTGGTCTGCACAGCTTTGCCGCCGCGCGACACGGCTCGTCCGTCCACGTAGATCGACACACTGTCGACCGGGATGTTCGTGCCTTCATAATAAATCGTACCCGATACCTCGAACGAGCTGATGTCGTTGAAGTCGACGCTGTTATGCACCAGCGACGAAGCACTGATGAAGCGGCTCTGTTTCTGGGGCGAGAATTCATGGCTGTTCAGCACGGGCTCCACGTTGTAGTTAGTGCCTTCACCGGTGAACGGGATGCCCTGGATGATGTAGTTACCGTCGTTGTCGGTCTTAGCTTTCAGGGCCAGCTTGTTGGGCGTGTTTGTCGAGGGCTCCACGTTGTTCTCAATCTTACCGTGGTGCTGGTTGTAGACGGTACCCTCGCGCGAATAGTCGAAGAACTGTGTGTTCAGACCCTCATCGAACGTCCAGTAGGTTTCCAGGTTCTTCTCGTTGCCCACCAGCAGATGGTCGAAGTTATTCTTGATATCGTTCTCGCTGAGGCACTTCGTCCAAAGGCGGAACTCATCAACGTAGCCATTGAAGTAGCCCAGCTCGAACTGGGTGGCATTGTCGAGGGGCAGTGCACGCTGCAGCGTGCTGGTCCCTTTCTTCGTCACGGGCTTGCCGTCGTTGTCGAACTCAAGCAGGTAGCAGGTCAGCTCGTTGCCGCTGCGGGTCAACGCCACATGGCTGTACTTGCCAGCAGTCATTTTCAGGCCAAACGTATAGTTATCCGTACCGTCACAGAAGACAAGGCTTCCGTCTGCCTGAATGCCAAGACCCTTGTTGGCGCCTTTCAGCCGTGCAATCCACTTGTTGGCGAACGACTCGGGATAGAGCCACATCTGCATGGTGAAGTCGCCGGTCGAGAACTTCTCTTTAGCGTAGGTCGCCTTCGGATACTTCCATGTCACATAGCCGTTCACGTTGCTGAAGTGCAGGGCGTGGTACTGCTCTTCGTCGCCGCTCGAAGCACTGGCTTTCGTGACCGTCACTTCAACGTTCTCGACCGAGCTTCCCGATGTACCATAGGTAACACGGCCGCTCACGGTGCCTGTTGCTTGTGAGAAACCGATGTCGGTGGCCACGGTATTGATGGTCTCGCCGTCGCCACACTTGTCGATCGCCGTCACGCGGTAGTCGTAATAGACGCCCGGCAGTGCCGTCTCGTCGGTGTAGAGCACGTTCTCGTCAGCACTGTTGACACGTGCGATGTTTGTCCAGGCTTCCGTGGGGCGCTCCGCGGTGCGGCGGTCTACGATGTAAGTCTTCGAAGCAGTCGACCCTTGGTTGTCGACATGCCACGACAACTTTACCGAGCCGGCATAGCAGCCCTTGGTGGCTTCGAAAGCATAGAACCGCGTGGCGGCACCAATCGATTTCTTCTCAAGCGTGCCTTCATCGAGATCCTTGTCGCCGATGAAGCCCACCACCCGATAGTCGTGGGGCGAACAAGCGCCCAGTCCCTGTTCCTCGGTGTAGTAGACAAGGGTGTCGTTCCTCATCTCCGAGCCGTTTACGCGATCGGTGTGGGCGTCCGTGTAGCGGTGCTCCCAGAGGTAGAATTTCTGCTCTTCCTTTGGTGTGATGGTGATGATGGGCTCCGTCTCGTCGTCTACATAGATCTTGAACTTATGGCCCAAGCTTATGGGATAGATGTCCGATGTCCACGAAATTGCGAGATAGGTGTTCTGTGGGTCAGCATTTAAGTTATTCACAGGTACCCTGCGGGTGGTGTTCACCTCGACTGAATCCATGCAGTTCTCGTTTGTCGTGCCCTCGTCCCAGTTGTTCGACACGTAGTAGACGTAGTACACCACTTCTGTCTCGTTCGTATAGCCAGTGTCCGTCCATGTGCGCGGTTTGTCCGAGGCAACAGTGCCCAGCTTCTGGCCTTCACGATAGACCACCCACTTGTAGCCTGCGTAGCCGCTGGGATTACTGAATATATCCCACGTTAGAACCACTTTCTTATCGCTTTGATTGAATAGGCCTTGCACGTTGCTGGGTCTAATCGTGGGTGCACCGATGTTTACAGTCGCCGTTTTTTCACCACTGTTATTGGCGAACTGAATACCATTCTTGTTCTTACCTTCAAGGAAGTATTTCACCTGGTGACTGCCAACAGTCGTAGCCTTAGGAACAGTGACTTCTGAGCCACTGTCTACCTTATACTTCATAGTGCCGTAGTTGCCCGAAGGCGTTGCCGCACCCGACAACAGCGATTGCTCCGACCCGGTATATATGAGGTCTTCGGCGAACGTCGGATCAGTCTTTATTGTCAGCGACTGCTCTTTGAAATACATTCTTATGTAAATGTAGTCAGTCCCACTGCCGCAACCTCTGTTAGCGTCGCAAGCACCACTGAAAGTGTCACCCCACATGACGGGTCCATAGTCATCGACGCCACCCGAACTGCTGCTGTTGCTGTTGCTCGAGGTCTCGAGTTTGCTGATGGCACGCTTCGTGCCAAAATGACCGGTTAAGCCCGTTCGCTCCTTGGTGTAGTAGAGGTAAATGTACTCGCCTCCTGCATCTTTGTTCAGATCGCCATTAAAACCTTCAGCAGGAACCTTTTTGTAGGTTCTGTTATTTAGTTTTAATGTGCTGACATTCTTGGTCGAGGCAATAATGTCGGTGACGTAGCCATCGTCAGGATTAGCAGTGTCGCTTGTCTTGTAGGCCAGGTAGATGTAATAGCCACCGGCACCGCTGTTAAGGTCTTGGCTGACGATCGTGTAGCCCAGGTTCTTATATTTGTCATTGAGGGCGCCGATGTCGTTCTTCTTCTCTTTTCCCAAGACTGCCAAGTCGGTGATATACTTTTCGGCCTTTACCATTGGTAATGCCGAAGCGAGCAGTACGAACAGGAGCAACAGCCTGTTCGCCATACAGACCTTGCGAAGCAGCAGCTCCAGCCACTTCTGTCGCGTAAAAATAGGTTTCGTTTTCATGATGGTAACGTTTTTTGGAGATTAATACGGATTTCTATTTTAGCACTTTCTTGCCATTCACGATGTAAAACATTGACCATTGACCATTGACTATTGACCGTTGACCATTGACACGGCGGCCTTGCAGGTCGTAGCAATTGTCAGATTGTGAAATATTTAAATGGTCAAATGAGTGGATGGCCGTCGACGTGTTTTCGTCGAACGTGGCACCAGCAATGTCGGTGGGGAAGTCAGCGATGTAGGCAGTGTTGGCGGGGACGACGGTGCCATCGTCAACGGGCCAGAAGCCGGCGATGCCGTCCTCCGATTCGCCTAACACCAGCACTTCACCCTCTGTGAAGGTGGTGTCCTCGGTGATGCCCTTGAGGATGCTGCCCGTAGTGTCGATGTCGCCATCGGCCACTCGCGACAGCCACTCGTAGCTTTCCAGTTCGCCGCCCTGTAGCAGCACCGGCGTGTTGGCCGGCAGGATATTGCCCTTGAGCTGCTCCTTTGTGAGCACGCCGTTCTCGTCGATGCCCGTGACAATCCAGACGGTGACGCCCTCAGGCACTTCGGCGTTGAAGGGCAGGCAGGTGGTGGCCCATCCCTCGGTCACCGGTGTGGTGACAACTGGTTCGGGCAGGTCGATGTAGTAAGGCTCGGTGGCCTTGCCCGTGCGCACGTCGGAGCTGAAGGTCAGCCCTTGGTCCACCTCGATGACGCGACCGCTGGTAAAGACCTTGAAGTGCAGCGGCTGTCCCTTCGTCTCGCCGTGGATGGTCAGCATCAGAATGTTGGGATACTTCTTGTTGTTCGTGGGCGTGTTCTTGCCGCGCAGCTCGTCGCCCTGATAGACGGCGACGACGGCTGTGCTGTCGAGCACCACGTCGCCCAGTCGCACGTAGCCCGTGATGGTCATCGTGTTGGGGTACTTTGTGTGATCGACCTCGCCGAAGGGGTCGGCCTCCACATCCGCCAAGAGGCAGGCATTGCCCACAAAGAGGAATGCCAGCAGACTTAAGAATTTCTTGTACTTCATACGCTTTGATATTTTAAAGTTAATGATTGTTGGTTTGCCTATAATATAAATAGGTAGGTGATACAGCGTATTATCGTGCCCATGTGGAACCACAGGAGCACGCCATGAGTCTGACGCGGCTGGCGTCAATGGCGGTGAGAGTGATGACTGCTACTGTTTGCATGGGGTCTGCTTGTTAAATTTCATCGGCAAAAATAGTGTTTTTTTTTTTTATGTGCAAGCCTTTAGACAAATTATTGTGTCAATTTAGACGAATTGGGGTATAAATAAGACGAAATGGGGGATGCTCAGACGAAATAGCGGTTGTTGTCATACATTTTGTCTTCATTGACGGTGTCGTGAAATCGATGGTTGGGGCACGGATTACGCGGAGCTTCTACAAAGAAACAGTGTAAAGTGAAATCCGTGCCTCATAATTCTAACGACCGTTTGCAAGAATAGAAACTGCAAAAAAATGCCCCGCGACCCCTCGCAAACTACAAAAAAAATGCCCCGCGCCCCCTCGCAAACGTCCTGTAGCAGGGCAAACTGCGTGGGGCATTTCTTTTTGACCTGTACGTTTTGATGCCGTAGGTATCGGCTTCATTCCCAAGGAAGTAGTAGGGGCAGGCTCGTTCTTGCGTCCCGTTGGTAGCGAGCAGAGCTCGAGCGCCCGAGCTGCGCTCGCCTACCCGTAGCCTTTGTGCCAGCCCGATTGCCCGTCATGGCCAGTGTTCGCGGCAATGCCCTCCACCTTATTATATTTAAAGACAACATAAACAACATGTACAACTTATTAGTAAGAGAAAGAACAAGGACAACATCCTGGGCGCAAGCGCCCATCTAGGACAACGCAGCGGAGGGACAGGCCGCCAGTGTAGGGGCAGGCCCCGTGCCAGCCCGTTGGCCCGTCAGGGCCAGTGTAATTTTATAGGCGTGGCGAAACGAGGCGTGCCGCCAGTGTAGGGGCAGGCCTTGTGCCAGCCCGTTGGCCCGTCAGGGCCAGTGTAAAATTATGGGCGTGGCGGAATGGGGCGGGTCGCCAAAGTAGGGGAGAAGAGTATCTTACCACTTAAGTCGCAAGTTCTTACCACTTAAGTCGCAAGTTCTTACCACTTAAGTCGCAAGTTCTTACCACTTAAGTCGCAAGATCATTTTCTAGGGGCTTTTGGACTCGCGGTTTAGGTTTTGCAAGCATCAGGCAAGGCCTGCCGTTTTAGCTGTCGGCAAATAGTTGGGTGCAAATCCTTATCCCATTCTTGTCACTAAAATGACTGGATACCACTGATATACCCCGCTGTGATAAAAAATGCCCCGCTCCAAACTGGCAGATAACCAATAGGTTAGCCCCTTTTGCGGGGCATTTTTTTGCCTCGGTTCAACACGGTTTGAAACGGTGGAGAATGAAGAGTGGGCCACGGTTCAACACGGTTTAAAACGGTGAAGAGTGAAGAGCGGGCCACGGTTCAACACGGTTTAAAACGATGAAGAGTGAAGAATGAAATTGGCTGTACCGGCACATTGCCGATACAGCCAATAACGTGGGTACGAGGTTCGTGGGTACGGAGGTACGTGGGTACGTGGGTACGTGTTCCCCAGGCTACTTCACGCTCTTCTGTCCGTTGATGATGTACACGCCCTTCATTTGACGATTCGACGAATTCACCATTTGGCTATTCACACGGCGGCCCTGGAGGTCGTAGCAATTGTCGGGTGAATTAGTCAGATAACCAATCGAGTGGATGGCTGTGGCGTTACCGAGGTCGATGATGAACGGTGTGCGCGGTGTGCCGCAGACGGCGTCGTTCTCGTAGGTGATGGTCTCTGCCGCCTCTATGGTCTTGCCATCGGTGACAATGACGAATGAGAGCTGCGTCGGCTCGTTGCCGGGCACGGTGACGTAGATCATGCCGCGGTCATCGGTCACTGCTGCCTCGCGGCACTCATCACCTGCGAAGATGCCTACCTCGGCGTTGGCCACTGGTTCGCTGCCGCAGACCACCTGTGCGATGACTACCATGTTGGCGGGATAGTTGTGATAGTCGACGGGGGTGAACATTGAGGGTTGAGAATTGACCATTGACCATTGATCATTGACCATTGACCATTGAGAATTGGAGCTGGTAGCACGTGCAGGTGCTGCGGTGGTGGCGGGATAAGTGAACGTGCGTGCTTGCTTGCCAAAGATCTTGTAGCCTTGTCCGGGTGACAGCTGGTGGAGCGAGCCGCTCCACTCGTAGTTGTCGTAGTAGGCTACGCCGCGCTGTCCCTTGATGATCTCGTCGTCCTGCGGCTGCATGTCGGCGAGGGCGTCAGCGAGGCTCATGACCGTCAGCTGGTTGTAGGCTACCCAGCTCCATCCGTCATTCACGGTGATGGGCTCGTCGGCGGGGTTCACCCGGTGACCCGTAACGTTGAGCGTTGTTGGCTCGGTGGTCTGCACGGCGTACATCTCGCGGTTGTTCATGGCCGTTATCTGGCTCAGCCAGTCATTGCCGTCGAACTCGGCGTTCTGCGTGTTGCTCTTGACGAACTCCACCTTTCCGTTAGCCTTTGCGAAGACTTTCTCGACGGTGAACGTGTCGGGCCTTACGCTCAGCGACATCCAGTTCCAGCCCTTACCCAGCTCGATGCTTTGCTCCACCTCGTCGGTGGCATCGAGACGGACGGGCGTAGCGTAGCGGCCCAGCAAGCTGTTAGACTCGAAGGTGACGGTGGTGGGGCTGGTCTCGCCGTTGAGGTAAGCCTTTACCACGGGATAAGCGGTACCCGTCGAGGCGTCGTACATCTTGAACTCCACAGGCGCGTCGGCTTCGCCGGCATTGGCGTAGATGTCCATGGTGACGAAGTAGCTGTCGTAGCGCGGCCTGTACTCGGGCTGTGCTATGCCACGGCACTCACCATTGATGAAGGCAGCGACGATGTCGTCACAGTCCCTGCTCGGCACGTTCTGGAAGTAGAGGCTGCCGATGAAGTTCATCGACTCCTCGTAGTCTCCCTTGTTGAAGGCCCATTGCGGCACGTCTCCGGTGACCTTGATGTTGAGCGTCAGCGGTGTCTCGATGCCGTTGTTGCCCTTCAGGTAGATGGTTTCCTCATAGTTGCCGATGGGTGTGGCCTCAGAGACGGTGAAGGTGACGGCAGTCTCCTCCAACGGGTTGGTGGTTCCATACTCGCTGCTGGCCTGCAGCCACGACGGCATGCCTTCGAGCGTCCACATCTGCTGCTGTCCACCCTTGTTAACGATGGTGGCGGTGAGTGTGGCTGAAGAATTCACTGGGTTTGTGAGGCTCAGCATGTCTTCCTTCCAGACGAGCTCGTTGCGGTTGACGAAGGCGCTCCACGTGGCGGGCACGGACTTGTTGCCGTTTTCGTCGCGGACGTCGCGGACGGTGAAGTTCAGTGTGCAGCCCTCGATAGTAGCAGGATTCTCATCGATGTCGATGACAATCTTGGTGTCGTTCGCCGTGTAGGTGAAGTTGACGTTCGTTTCCGTCTTTTTCGTTCGGAGAGCAGGAGCGTTGTCTACAATATTGAACGTTGAGGGTTCAGAGTTGAGAGACTGTACTTTTGCTGACAAGCCACTGCCAGTGAGGTCGTTAGGTGTGCCGATAGTTTCCACCTGATTGTATGCGTCGAGATGCTTGGTCTCGAACGGGTAGTAGGCGACGAGGCCGTCCTCGGTGCCCGTGAAGCGCACCTTGCGGTTCTTGGTCAGCAGGTCGCCATTCATGGTGGCGTTCCACACGCGTACCTCGTCAATCTCACCCTTGAACGGGCGGTCGTACTGACGAACGTCGGAGGTGTACTCCACCGACGGGTCGTCTGGCGACGTGGTCGTCACGGTGACGATGGAGCGGCGTGCGCCGAGCAGCATGTCGTAGGCGGCCATTGAACCGACGTTGGCGGCGTTGGTTGTCAGTACACGCTTGCCGTCGACATAGACAGCGGCTGCGCCCTGACGCAGTACGTTGAGTGCGACGTGGTGCCAGACGTTGTCGTTGAGTTTAGAGTTGGTAGTTGAGAGTGAAGAGTTTGCTTCCACCGTCGGACTGGAGGCATCCTTGCCGGTGAGCACCAGCTGTCCGTCGGCGTTCAGCCAGAGGGCAACGTCACCAGCCTGCATGAGCTGGGCCTCGCCTGTCTGCTCGCTGCCTCGCATCCAGAACTCGATAGCGTAGTCGTCGGCCGTTGTGGTGGGCAGCATCGAAGTGTTGATGCTGACGTATTGGTCGCCGTCAAGGCTGACAGCCTTGTTCACGTTGTTCAGATACCAGGTCTCGTTGGGCATCACCATGTGGCGGTTGCGTGAGTAGTCGCGGATGGTCGTGCCTTCACCCTCGTCCATCTTCCAGTAGCCGATGAGGTGGCGCGTCGACGGGTTCTTCGTCACTGAACGGTTCAGCAGCGCCGTGGTCATGTCGTGAGCCTCGTCCCAAAGTAGTAGCTCGTGCATGGCGGTCGATTGACCATTGCCTACGCTCAGAGGGCCGTTACCTGTATAGGCGACGACAGCACTGTCGATGAAGAGCTGAGTCTCGCCGAACTCGTCGGCTACAGTAGCGTTCAGGATGCCTTCGGCGGTCATGTTCATCGTTAGGAACACCCACTTGTCCGTAGGTATAGTACTTTTAGATGTATAAGTCTCTCCGGAGATGGTCACCACCAGCTTGCCGTCGGCATCGGTACCGATGGTCAGTTTGTTGGTGCCTTGTCCGTGACTCAGAAGCGTACTGGGACTGCCGATGTTCACCCATGCATCAATGCTGAAGTCCTTATCGGCCAGATTGATGCTGGCCTCAGTCTTGGCGGTAGCCTCACTATTCATTCCTTCATTATTCATTTGCGCAAGCGCTAACGCCGTCTCGTGGGCCACCTTGGTGCCGTTGAGTACGCCGGTGATGTGGAAGTTCTTCAGTTTCGTGAGTTCACCTCTGAGGAAGGGCTCATTGAACGTCACGCTCAGCTCGTCGCCGATGTCGAGTACACCGTCGGTAGGTTCAGGCTGTCCCATCGGGCGCGGGCGCTCCATGTCTTTCACAAGTGCGATTTCGTTGCTTTCACGTGTCACTTCACCGATGCCGTGGGAACTGACAGACAGTATGCGGAACAGGTAGTTGCCGTCTGATTCCGATTCCATCGAGAACCGGTAGCTGACACTGCCACCTGACTTGGGCAGCATTTCGCAGTTTGTGCCCAGATCGCTCTCGTCAAGCACATACTCGTGGAACGTGGTCCAGTCAGTTGCGCCTGGCTTCTTGTACTGGAGGCGGAAGGCCTTCAGGTTGTGGTAGTTGCGGTCGAAGTCCTTGAATGTCAGTGTCAGCACGTCCTTCGTATCCGTGTTCATCGTCGTGTTGCTCAACGCCAATGTGACGGGCGATGACGACGGCACGAAGTGAGCGGAAATATACTCGATGTCGCAGATGTCCTCAGGCTGCGACTCCGAAGCCAGCACCACGGCGATGGAATCGTAGTCGAGCACGCTCATGTTAGTCTGGCGCAACTGCAGGGCCTTGGTCAACGTCTGGCCGGCGGGCACCTTGATGAGACGTCCGTTGGTGAGCACCTTGCCGTCGATGGTGAGCTCTGCACCGTAGGGGTTCGTCTCGTCGATAACATAGAGCAGATAAGCCACGTCGGCACCAACCTCCGAGGCGTTGCCTAAGTACAGCTCATAGTTGGCGGCCGAGCCTGTGGGAACGTCATTCATGATGGGGTTATTCACATCGAGTGTCGGCACCTCAATCTGCATGGTGGCTTCCATGATGATGGTGCCTGGATCGGTGTACTTCGTTACCACCTTTCCCTCGTAGGGATTGCTGGTCTGACCACCACGGGTGCGGAAGATGGGACCGTAGGCGCCATGCTCATAGACATCGACCGTCAAGGCGTCGATGCCCTCCTCGGCCAGCGTGTAGCTGAACGATTCGGTAGTGGCTTCAGAGTCTTCGTTAGTCTTGTGCGAGCCACCGCCTGTCTGCGTCTCGATATTCCATTCTACGCCAGTATCGTTAACAACCATACCGACTTTCGCACCAGCGATTAAACAGCACTTTGTCGTGACATCGTACGTGTTGGTGTTTGTCTCCGTCTTCTCGACGCTGTTGCTCACTGAGGTGCCTGCGTCGAATGAGTAGTTCTGCGTATTCTTGTCTCGCTTCTCGTAAGCCTGGATTTTCTCCAACTCGTTGAAGGCCAGGTATCTCTTCCATATTCTGATCTGGTTGTTACACCACTCCACGCTGTCCTCGTAGACCTCGTCGTCTTTGGCGTTGGCAGGTTCAAACATCTTATACGAGGGTCCTTTAGTGCTGACGCCCGAAGTTGCCTCACTGCCCCAGACGCTCGTGTCGTCGTTGCTGGCGCCGAAGCGAGGATCGTTCTCTAAGATTGAGGTCGCGTAGACCACCTCATTTGTGTCGTTAATGTAACTATCAACGTCTTCCACGAACTTCAGCTTCGAGTTACGCATCAGCTCGAAGTTGGGGATGAGGGTGTTCTCAATGTAGCTCTGCGTATAGCTGAACGCCGTTGTGAAGCTCAAGCCCGTGGTGATGACGTTGTCAACTTTCAGGCCGGCCTTCTGTGGGTCGTTCTCGTCACGGCGCAGGTCAAGGTTGCGTGCATTGCCGAAGATGATGTTGGTGGACGACCCGATGAAGATGTCGCCGTCGGCACCCACGAAGTCGGGTTCGCTGCTGGTACTGATGGTCTTGTTGATTGACACCTCACGGCTCCATGTGTCGATGTCCTCACCCTCACAGGTGACGTCAACACCTAACTCTAAGTCCCATTTCGACTGTACATCCGTGATTTTCCAGAGGGCAGTGGTACCTGATGCTACCGTTGCGGTAACACCGATATGAGAGGTGGTGACAGCATGGGAAGAGCTCGTCCATGTTCCTCCGTACGAACGTGACTTGGAAGTCACGGTTCCCTTGCTCCACTCTGCATAAGAACCTGTTCCTGGCGGGTCACGCAGAATCATGTCGAGCATGTCGGGACCGCTGGTCACGAAGTTATTGCCTGTGGGCAGCGAACCGAGGACGATACCTTGCATGGGATTGCCCGTCCAGTCGTATTTCACGCCGCCAATCTCGTAGAATATATTTATGGTGCGCCAGTAAGGATTAGTGATGTTGGGCAGTCCTGCCTTCCAGCGGTAAGTGGCCCTGCCGTTATCGTTGAGCTCCAGCTGGTTTTCAGCCAGCTCGGCGGTACTTCCCGGCTCAGCGCCGTCAGGGTTGTCTTCACCATAGACGGCCTGCTCCGACGAGAGGGCGTTGGCAATGGTAACGACGCTGCCAGCCAGCGGCACGCGCGAGACGACCTCAGGGTCTGAATCCTTGTTAACATACTCCTCATAGCCCTCCATTTCGAATACGTAGGTGTCTAACTCCTTGAATATGGCTCCCCCATAGGTGTAGTTGCCATCCTTATAGATGTCAGAGAGCGTCAGTTCACCTTGCTCATCCTTGATGGTGTATTCGCTGATGCCGAAAGGCGCCGTCTTTGCGCCCTGCTGGACGACGTTGAAGGTGGGCGTACTGTGGTAGGTCTGGCGCAGCAGCGTGTTGTACTCATACTTTTCATAGCCGCCACCCTCGGTCTCTATCGAGTCGGCATTGACAAGCAGGGGCTCCGTCAGGTCGATAAGCATTGGCTCGCTGATGACGTCGATGTCGGTGGCATCGACATGGATGCTCTGCAACGTGTACATCAGCGGCGGCAGCATGGCCGAGAACTCACCAGTCACGGGGTCGGTCTCGATGAAGAACTTGCTGCAGTCGTTGCCCGCACCGCGCCATGCATTGCTGTTGATGATGCCTGGACGTGCCGATTCAACGGCAAGTATGTCGGGATTGGGAAGCCAGTCGGAGGTGGTGCCGACGGTGTCCTTCACCACGTTAGTGCGATACTTCTCAGGCTGTGGCGGGAGCATGGTGAGCGTGGTCACGCCGATGTTGTTCTTACTTAGCCGGAAGCCGATGTTCTTATCGCCCTCGATGTCGCCACCGACGACACGTCCCGTGAAGTTGACCAGTGTTTGGTCGAAGAACTCCATGGCGGTTTTCTCGCTGTCGAAGGTCGCACGTTCATCGGTGTTGTTCGGGTCATTAGGATAGCGGCCTCCGTTGACGAACTCATGGCCGTTCTTCTTCACTGTGATGAAGTGCTTGCCGATGGGTACGCTGATGGTGAACGCGCCATCGTTGTCGGTCTCAATAATCTCGCCGTCTTTCGAGCAGATGGTGCCGTCGACGTAGAGGTTACAGCCCTTGACGGGGAAATCGGTGTTGGCATAGTACACATGGCCGCTGACAGGGAACGACGAGACGTCCTCGAAGTCAACACCGCTGTGGATGAGCGACTGGGCGCTGACGAAGCACGACCGTGCCGACGGTGAGAACTCGTGGATGCCTAATGAGGGGATAACGCTGTAGGGAGTTCCTTCGCCCACGTAGGGTATGCCCCGAACGGTGTAGTTGCCTAATGAGTCGGTGTAGTTCATCAGGCACAGCTGATTCTCGCTCGGCACGTACTTGGAGCTGCTGTAGGCAGCCACCTTGTTGGTGCCGTGGCGGCCATTGGGAATGCCGTTGGTCTTCGAGTAGTCGTAGGCTATGGTCTGCGACTCCAGTCCCTCGTCGAAGGGGTAGTAAATGGCCAGCCCTTCCTCGTTGCCCGACAGCGGGTGGTTGTAGTTGCGCTCGATGTCTTTGTCGGTCAGTGCCTTGGTGAAGAAGCGCACCTCGTCGAGATAGCCGCGGAAGTTACCGCTGGAGTTCATGCTGGAGGTGTTGGCAACGACGATGCTGTTAGACTGCTTGCCTTGGGCGGTCCATTCAAACTTTGCGGCAATGTTTTTCATCATTGTCGTATTGGCTTTATGGACAACGACTTTCAAACTGTCTTTGTCGTGCGAATATACGACGGTGACGTGGCTCCACTCGTCGCCGGGAATGTAGATGCCCGACGACTTGTACCCCTGTAGCCAAGGTACTATCTCGTACTGCTTATTATTGGCATCAGCGCGTATATACAGACTGAAGACGTTGTAGCTGTCGAAGGTGATGTAACGTGTGTTGTTGGCAGACATTTCCTCAAAGGTGGGATTCAGATACATCTGCAAGGTGAAGTCTTTATCGAAGAGCTGACGGATCTCAGTAGTGTCGGTCAGATACCGCATTCCTGCGCCGGCACCGCTGAACTGCAGCGAGCTCATGCCGGCCGAGGTGAGGTCGCCGTCGCCGTTCTGCTTCTTCAGCTTCACTTTGACGCCATCGACGGCGGTGCCCGTACCGTAGGCGATGCGTCCGCTTACCACACCCGTGGAGTAGGTGAAGCCATCGGTTGTCAGCGACGTCACGTCGGTCTCTTCATTATGTTCGTCGACACCCATGATGGCAACCATATACTCGTTATAGGTGCCGGGCAGAGCCTTGTTGTCGTCGTAGCTGTAGGTGGTGGCTGTACCCGAGGTAGAGTAGATCTTCGTCCACTCCTTTTCTTGGATGAAGCCGAAGGGGCGGCGATAGACCACGAATTTGGTCTCGTCTACGCCCACTTGCTTCACCGTCCAGGTGAGTTGCACCATGTTGCTGTAGGAGCCGCGCGAAGCCGTGAAGCTTGTAAGCGTTGATCCGCCTAATTTTACCGAGTTCGACTCTTTGGAGAATTCGGTCTCAAGTAAGGAGATGACCAGTTTGTACTTGTAAGAATGATTGGCGACGAGGTTATCGCGGTCGGTATATTCGCCTTCAACGGTAGAACTGCTACTGATGTCGAACTCCTTGATTTTCTCGAAGGAACCACCATTGTCGGAACGCAGCAATTGAATCTTGTAGTTCTTCGAGTTCGCATCCATAATATTCTCATGCGTCCACGTCAGGCTGACGTGCGACTCATCGTCAACGGTCTTCGCTTCAAAAGAACCGAAACTCCACGAGCGTGGGATGTTTGCCTTGTTATACGACGTGGCGAGGTTCACGTCAGTGCCCGACGGCGTGTTCTTGGGTACGAATTTTACCGTATATGTGTAATTGGTGGGGGCGTAATTAGGCACGTTTTTGTCCTCGTAAGACTTGGTGCTGTAGCTCTGGTTTTCGGCTAACGGCTGGTTCAGGTCGGATCGGTAGATGCTCCAGGTACCCTCTTTGCTGCGGCCGCCTGACTCATTAGCCTCCCAGGAGAGCGTGATGTGCTTCTTCCACATGTCGGAGCCGGTCTGCGACAGATTCTTGGGGAGTACGAAGCCGGGAACGGTGACATTATACCATGTCCAGAAGGTTGTCGTGAAGTTGTCGGCACTCGCGTCTACTATGTATTCCACAGGTACCTTGGAGCCAGAGGACTGATGACTGATTTCGCGGTTGTGTGTAGCGTTAAGACCGCTGAACGAGGTGCTACCCTTTGGTGCATCGGGACTGAGCACAGCAGCCAGATTACCTTTGGGGACAAAGCCATTGCTCTCTGATACAGAGCCCTCATTGGTCTGAAGAATACCGATCGTCGTGGGGCCGTAATTCTTATTTAGCGGACCGCTTACCGACACGTGGTTGTAGTCGGTCATAATTGCCGTGGGCTCACCTTCCCAGGGCGATGGCACAGGGTTTGTGGTCATCGTGTGGTCTATCGAGTAGGTATTGACGGTGTTGATCTTCCAGTAGCCAAGGATTTCCACGGTGTGTGTCGAGTTGGCAGCCATCTTGCTGATATAGACGCGCATACGAATGCCGCATCGGTCGTCATTGATCTTCCAAGGGTCGTAGAACCTCACCCTGTAAGTCACGCCATCATAGGTTTTTTCATACGTATTACCAACAAAGCTGTCATTATCGCAAAAACCTTTAGCACCGTTGCTGTTACCATTATTGGCACCGCCGGGCCATGCCAGTTCGTTGTCAGCAGAGCCGACATAATGGCCGTCGACATAGATGGCTGGACCGTCTTTTTCGACCCAGCCGCCGCCATCTTTCGGCACCCACCTTGAGCCGTGGGTGAAGAAGCTGTTGTTACCTGAACAGTCGTAGTACACCATAGAGACGGTGATGTACGGGTGCTGTATCGTCGGATGTTCGGTGATTGTGCAGTTCTGTTCGAAACTGACCGATGCAACAGCACCGCTGCTACCTCCGAGGAGACAGATGAGAAGCAAGAGCGGCACTCGCCACCATCGCTTCGAGGTTTTACGAATCGGTTTCATACGCTTTAATGTTTTTATGAGTTAATTGATGTTAGTTATATTAATAAGGTGTGTGAGTCAGCACGGTGGCCGTCTTCGGTCAGCCTCTTGGCTTTGTCAGGTGGTGGTAGAGCTGGTCGCGCAAGTTGACATTGTCGCGTATCTCACGCACGATGGTGTCGTCCTTGCGGTGTAGCTCCTGGTCGTGGCGGAGGTGAAGCCACAGGAGTACGGCCACAAGAACGACGAGAATGGCGTCGATGGCGATGAGGATGATGACCGCTGCTGTTAGCATGGGAAATGCTTGTTATAATCAGCGGCAAAAATAGTATTATTTTTTCGTCAGTGCAAGAGCTTAGACAAATTGGTGTGCCTTTTTAGACGAATTGGGGTGTGAATAAGACGAGATGGGGGATGCGCAGACGAAACGGTGGGAGGAGTTAGGAGTTAAGAGTTAGGGGTTAGGGAAAAGTTTCTCGCGATATTGGGAAGGCGTGAGGGTGTACTTCTGCTTGAAGTTGCGGCCGAAGGTGTTGGTGTTGGTGAACCCGCTGGCCATCGCCACGTCGGTGATGGAAAGTCCGGGCTGGTCGGCCAGCAGCTTGGCGGCGTAGGGTAGTCGGCAGTCGTTAAGGAAGTCGATGAGCGACTTGTACTGGCTGCCCTTGGCAAAAGCGGCGCCAATGCGTTCCTTGGAGACGCCGAGGCGTTCGACGAGCATCTGTCGGTCGAGCTGCGGGTTGAGGAAGAGCTGTTCGCGAAGGATGACGTCTTGGATTTTGACGAATAAGTCGGCGTCTGCAGACTCTGCCGCCCCACCTTCGGTTGATGCTTGTGAGGGAGATGCGGGGGTGCTGGGGTGCTGGGGTGCTGGCGTTGCGTCTTCGGCGGAAGGCGTAACCACGCCTCTCTCTGCAGCGAGCGGCTGGGCGAGGGCTTGCTGCTTGACCGATTCTGCAATCTCACGAGCGAGGACGAGGTTCTTCTTGTCGGTCTCGCGACGTTTGTAGAAGAAATAGATGGCGAAGGCGATGGCTGCTAGCAGACCGGCGATGATGACCCATGTCAGCAGACGGTAGAAACGGGCATCGGCTTCAGCATCCTGACGTGCCAGCTGCTCTTCTTGCAGGTGATAGACGGTGGCCAGCTCGTTGAGTTGGTCACGCTGGTTGTGCATGTCCAGGCTGTCGCGTATCGTACTGGCACGCTTTAGGTAGCTGAGGGCGTCGTTGGTGCGGCCTCTGAGCCTTGCCGCTTCGCTACGCAGGGTGAGGCAGATGTAGTAGTTGTTGTTGACGGTGTCGGGATAGGTGGATTCCAGCTGCTCTATAGCCTCGTCGAAGCGCTCGTACTCGCCCATGAATGGGTAGGCGGCGGTTATCATGCGCAGGAAGTCTTTTGATCTGCTCCATTTCGTGCTGTGGACGGCCGCTTCGGTTTGCTGCGCTTTCCTGAGCAGCTGTGCGCGCATGGTCGGCGTAACCTCGGTGGGTGGGGTGGCTGCTGCGGCGTACTGACGGGCGTAGGCAGTAGTGAGGAAGACAAGTGTCTGTCCGCGTGCGAAGTCCACAAATTCTGAAGGGTCGAAGCCTTCGGCGATGCCGCTGAAGTTTTCGGGATGATCGCCGAGCTCGTTGATGCGCTCGAGCATGGCCTCGCAGACGGGCACCATCTCGTCGAAGCGCCCGTTCTCCAGCATGATGTGGAGCAGCTTCTTTGCTGTGGCGTGGTAGCCCACCACACCCTGGAAAGAGTCAATCTGCCGCAGTTCGTCGATGGTGGTGCGCAGACGGTCGATGCCCTCGTCGGTGCGCCCTGTATGTGCCATCGCCTCAGCGATGTACCCCTCCATCTTTGCTGCATCTGCTGGCATGTCAAGGTCGTGGGCCAAGCGCGACGCCTCGGTGGCATAGCGAACGACGGCGGGATAGTTGCCCGACGTGTATTCGATGCTCGTCAGCAGCATGTAGACGCTTTGTATGGTGGCGGAATCGGTTCCTGGCTCAAGGTCCGGGGATTGGTATTTGAGAATCTTTCCGTTGGAAATGCTTGATAACAGGTCGAGACAAGTCTGGCGTGCCAAGGGCATGTTGGCCATGGCATACTGCGTCACGCCCTTCAGATACTCGGCGCGTACCTGGGTGACGTTGCCCACGATGACGGCCGAGTCGATGATCTGCAGTGCCCGCTCAGGGTTGTTGCGGTGGATGCTCATGGCGGCCGCCTCGGTGTAGACGGTGTCTTGTTGTTCGGGGGATTGCAAATCGCCTCGGACAGCGTCTGAGCTGTCACCGGAACAGGCTGTCAGCAGCAGTACGGCTGTTGTGAGCAGTGTGGGAATCAGTCTTTGCATAACCATTGTTTAGGGTAGGATGAGTGACGTACGCGCGTCCTTTAATTTGGCTGCAAAGTTACGCTTTTTTCGGGAGAAAAAGCGTAAAAAGGTGAAAAAGTTTTAAACGGAAGTAGTTAAAGGAGGTTAAAAGACGTAGGGAAAGGGGGGCGAGATTGGAGTGGAGAGAAAAAAAGTTGTAACTTTGCAGGCAAAATCACAAGCACGACTTAACAAATTAAGGTAATGAGAATGATGGATAACAAGACAAGAGGCATCGCACTGGCTGTGGCACTGATCACCGCCACCATGAGCTGCCACGCGCAGCAATCAACCGAATCAGAGTGGATGAACGAGCTGACACAGCGCATCACCTTCAATGGCTATGCGCAGGGCGGCTGGTCGTGGCAGGATGCCGGCGGCCGCCAGCAGAACAGCTATAACCTAAAGCGCACGCTGCTATGGGCGAAGGCACGCATCACCGACCGCTGGTCGTTCCTCTTCATGCACGACTTCTCGAGCGTCGTTCAGGAGTTCTACACCGATTACCGGCTGTCGCGTGACAAGTCGCTAAGCGTCCGCTTGGGCCAGTTTAAACATTCATACACGTTGGAGAACCCACTGTCGCCAACACAGTTGGAGCTTGTCGACGTCTACTCGCAGGCGGTGCTCTATCTGGCTGGCGAAGGCCCTGACCCCCTGCATGGCGTCAACTATGGCCGCGATCAGGGTCTGATGGTCTTTGGCGACCTGCTGCACGACCATCTGCACTACGAGGTAGCGCTAATGAGCGGGCAAGGCATCAACCGCCGCGACCTGAACAACCAGAAGGACCTGCTGGCGAAGATTGAGGTGCGCCCCGCCAAGGGGCTGCGCCTGGTGGCCTCAGGACAACTGGGGACAGGTTGTGCCGTTGGAACGGCGGACTGGAACCCCGGCATCAGCGTGGGCGACAACTACCGGCGTAACCGCTACAGCGTGGGCGCCGAGCTGAAGACGGGAGCCTATGCCCCTGGCCAATACAAGGAGGCACGGCCCGTGAGCCTGCGTGCCGAATGGTTGGGCGGACAGGATGGCGATGCGGGTAGCCGTGGTGGCTACGTCACCGCGTGCGTACCTTTATATAAAGGGTTGGACATGGTCGCCTCGGCCGACTACTACGACCGCAATACGAGCCTCAGCTACGACCAGACACAGGGCACCGTGGGATTGCAATATTGGTTCTACCGTAAGTGCCGCCTACAGCTACAGTACACCCGCACCTGGAGCCAGTTCCAAGATGACTACAACTGGCTGCAGGCACAGGTGCAGGTGGCCTTTTGAGTTAGGAGTTAGGAGTTAGGAATTAGGAGTTAGGAGTTAGGAGTTAGGAATTAGGAGTTAGGAGTTAGGAGTTAGGAATTAGGAGTTAGGAATTAGGAGTTAGGAATTAGGAATTAGGAATTAGGAATTAGGAGTTCCCCTACTTCCCCAACTATCGTCCCTATAACTCCCCTTAACTCCCCTTTAACTCCCCCTAACTCCTCAGGAACTCCTAACTCCTCAGGATCTCTTAACTCCTCAGGAACTGAATGGCTCGCTCGATGAGCGGGTACATTACCACGTCGTCGCTGATGAAGGGCACTTCGTGGCGAAATGCCTCGTGGATCTTCATAATGGCGGGTGACGACTTCTTGGGGAACCGGAACTCCAGGGCCTGTGCGGCATTCATCAGCTCGATGGCCAGCACGCGCTCGGTGTTCAGAATGACTTTCTGCAGCTTGATGGCGGCATTGGCGCCCATCGACACGAGGTCCTCCTGGTCCTGACACGAGGGTATGCTGTCGACCGACGAGGGCATGGCGAGGCTCTTGTTCAGCGAGACACACGAGGCGGCGGTGTACTGCGTAATCATAAAACCGCTATTCAGTCCCGGGTTAGCCACGAGGAAGTCGGGCAGCCCGCGCAAGCCGCTCACCAGCCGGTAGATGCGTCGCTCGGAGATGTCGGCCAGCTCGCTCATGGCGATGGAGAGGAAGTCGATGGGCAGGGCGATGGGTTCGCCGTGGAAGTTGCCGGCCGAGATGATCATGTCGTCGTCGGGGCACACCGTCGGGTTGTCGGTGGCCGAGTTGATCTCAATGTCGATGACCGACTTCACGTAGCGCAGTGTGTCCTTCACGGCGCCGTGGACCTGCGGCACGCAGCGGAAAGAGTATGGGTCCTGGACGTGCACCTTCTCCGCCTGAATGAGCTCGCTGCCCTCGAGCAGCTCGCGGATGTGCCGTGCCGTCTCGATCTGCCCCAAGTGGGGGCGCACGGTATGGACGACGTGCAGGAACGGCTCGATGCGGCCGTCGAAGGCATCGAGTGACATGGCGGCGATGCGGTCGGCCCAGTCGCTCAGTCGCTCTGCCTCGAGGATGCTCCACACGGCGTAGGCACTCATGTTCTGCGTGCCGTTGAGCAGTGCCAGACCTTCCTTCGAAGCCATCTCGATGGGCTTCCAGCCCATGCGCTGCAGCATCTCGCTGCCACTGACGACCTCACCGTCGATGTCTACTTCGCCCTCGCCGACGAGTGGCAGACAGAGGTGGGCCAGCGGCACCAGGTCGCCGGAAGCGCCGAGCGAGCCCTGGCGGTAGACCACGGGCACCAGGTCGTTGTTAAACATATCGATGAGGCGCTCTACCGTGTCGAGCTTGCAGCCCGAATAGCCATAGCTGAGCGACTGGATCTTCAGTAGCATCATGATGCGAACAATGTCGCGAGGGGCACGCTCGCCGACGCCGCACGCATGGCTCTTGATGAGGTTCACCTGCAGCTGCGACAGCTGCTCCTTGCTGATGCTCACCTGGCAGAGGGAGCCGAAGCCCGTGGTGACGCCGTAGACGGGTTCCGTCTGCGAGGCGATCTTCTCGTCCAGGTATTGGCGACAACGGACAATACGCGCACGGGCGTCGTCGCTGAGTGCCAGTTTGTAACCGTTCTTAATGATTTCGCCGATGCGTTCCGGTGTAAGGTGCTCGGCAGAGATGTAATGAGTGTTCATAGTAGGGTATATTAGATTTTTCGGCTGCAAAGGTAAGCATTTTCACGCCATTCAAGGCTGAAACCACTGTTAATCTTTGTTACGGGATGTCACATTCCGACCTTTTCGACTGTCTTAGCTATGAATATGGAGCAACAGGAGTTCGAAGAATGGGTGCGCAGGATGCGCCAACGGCTGCTAGCCGAGGCACGTCAGCGACTGGGCGATGCCGACGAGGCGGAAGACACGGTGCAGGATGCCGTGCTGAAGCTGTGGGCCATGCGCACGGAGCTTTCGCACTACCACTCGATGGATGGGCTCGGCGTGGTGATGGTCCGCCGGATGGCGCTGAACAAGAAGCGGCAGTGGCATGCATCACAGCAGCAGATGCCCTTGCTGGCTGACGACCATACGCCCGAGACGGCCCTTATCAGTCGTGAGGAGCGTGAACGCCTGGAGCAGCTCCTCCTGTCGCTGCCCAGTGCCCAGCAGGCCGTGCTGCGCATGAAGCATATCGACGGCATGGAGGTGGCGGAGATAGCACGCACGACGGGCAGCACGCCCGAAGCTGTCAGACAGTGCTTGTCTCGAGCACGACGTAACATGATGAAACAGTTTAAGCTATGAATGAAAGGGAAAAAAACGTGAAACAGCTCATCGAGCGTTTCCTCGAGGGTGAGACGACCAATGCCGAGGAACAGCAGCTGTACGACTATTTCAGTGGGTCGGTGCCCAAGTCATTGCGGAAGTATCAGCCCATGTTCCGATGGTATGCCGACGGCATGCCAGAACGGGCAACGACACGCAGACTGTGGCCGCGCTGGGTGGCGGCCGCATCGGTGGCGGTATTGATAGGCGGTGGCGTGGCCTACTACCAGCATCGACAGCACGAGGCCGAGATGGCGTGCTACGAAGGGAGCTACATTGTCCGTAATGGACAGAAAATAACCGACCTGAAGACCATTATGCCCGAACTACAAAAGACGGTGACCAAGGCACAGCAGACCAGCCTGCGCATCGAGCGCCTCTTAGACGGCGAAAAGGGCGAGACGACAGATTTACCAACCATTTAAACCAATAGCAGCAATGAAGACAAGACGAGTGATGGCAGTCGTCATGGGACTGCTGGCCTGCAGCCAGATGGCATTGGCACAGGCAAAGATTGACCGCATCGCCGAAGAGCTGGAAAGCAAAGGCGTGGAGTATGACAGAGTGGTCAATCGTGACCCGAAGACTAAAAAGGTGACCCGCATCGTAAAAAACTATGAGTTCCGCAGCAAGGACGGGAAGTATGCCGAGAAACTGAGGAAAGCATTTGCCGACGAGGCTGAGAATGCCACCACGGAAATAACTGAGAAGGGCGGCCGCGAGCAAGTGCTCATCTTCGACGACGGTGAGTGCCACATGGTCTACACACTTGAGATTGGCAAGCAGGAACCCGACCCGAAGGTGGAGCTGAACATCATCATCACCTACGGCAAGGTGCATTTCCTCATGGGGTCAGACTTGTCGGGCGCCTTGAGTTCCATGCTCAGCAACATTGACACGGCGGAGCTGCGTCGAAACATGGAGGAATTAAGAAGCACCATCGAAAAGCATGGCTTCGACAAGGAATGGTTCAAAAAGTGGAAGGCTGAGTAACCGGGACATATCTCTAAAAACCAAAATCTCTCTCTTTTTAGAGATACGGCTGGAGGCTGCAGCGATGCACCCTCCAGCCACGCATGAGGCATTGTGTCTGTCAGGGCGTTAATTACTAATAATCAGTTGTTGATTACTAACAACGAAAGTTAAAGATTGGCGGTCGGCACGCCTTTTTTTGTTTACTAAAAGCTTAGAATTCTAAAATCTTAGTAATTTTGCCACCGACAACCGTCACACGTTATTCGTTATTCATTATTTAATAGCAAAGCGCATGAAAACATTGACCAAAGGCGAGATGCAGGTGATGAACATCCTGTGGGAGATGCAGCGGGGAGCCTGTGTCCACGACATTCTTGCACGTTACGACGAGCCGCGCCCGGCTTATACGACCATTGCCACATTTCTGAAAATCTTGGAACAAAAGGGGTTTGTGGAGCGACGAAAGAGTACAGGCAAGCTGTTGAGCTATACCCCGCTGCTGACGAAGGAACGCTATCGGCGGCAGGTGATGCAGGACGTGAAGCAGACGTTTTTCGGTGGTTCGCTGACATCGCTCGTCTCGTTCTTTGCCAAGGAGGAGCGGCTCTCTGACGATGAGATTAACGAAATAATCAGTATTATACAGAAAAGCGACCGAAAATGATGACGCTTGAGTTTGGATTGTTCCCCTTGGCGGGGCTGGTGGTTGCCGCCGCGCTCTATGCCGTAGAACGGTGGGTGTTGCGGTTGAAGTGCGGGGCACGGTGGGCGCAGGCATTCATTGCCGTAGCCCTGTTGCTGACGACGCTCTGCTCGGCAGTGACGCTGAGTAGGGTAGGGCAGGGCCCTGTTCCTCTTGTTGATGTGGAGAGCACCATTGTCCCTCTTCCTTCATGGAATGGAGCTGACCATGAGAACCTCAAAGAAGTGACGACAGTGGAACTACAGAGCCCGTCTCCTGCTCCCGTTCCGGACGGAATGCTCCACACCGCCGCCTCTTCCCTCTCAAGAAATGGAATAGATGTGACCCTACTGTTTGCCGACGCCCTGCCGATGGTTGGTCCTATATATATAATAGGTGTGGTGGCCGTGGTGCTTTACTTCCTTGGACAGATAGTCCTGCTTTGCCTTTATCGGAAGCGTCAGGAGCAGACTGACACCACTGGCATTTATCTCACTGACTCCTCTGAGCCGTTCTCTTTCGGTCGCAGCATCTTCCTACCACGCAGCTTAGGCGACGATGTGCGTCGTTATGTGCTGCTGCATGAGCAGGCGCACCTGCATCACCGACACTTCCTGAAGCTATGCGCCCTGCAGCTGCTGGCGGCCTTCAACTGGTACAATCCTTTTGCGTGGCTCCTCTTTGGCGAGATGCGTCTGCAGCAGGAGTTGGAAGTCGATGGTGACGTGCTGCGCACGGGTGTCGACCGCCAGTACTATCAGCTGGCCCTGCTCAGCGTCTGTGCCGGCCAGCCCGGCAAGTGGATTCTGCTGCACTCCACGTTTCGTCTTCAACCCCTTAAACAACGTATAATCTTTATGAACACCGACATGAACAAACCGAGCATGCGCCGCCGACAGACTGCCGCCGCCATGCTGACTGTGCTGGTGATGGCCGTTGCTGCCGTGATTGGATGCCAGACGCACGTGCAAGAACCTGAAGTGAAGCACCACCCCATGCGAGGCTGCTGGACCATGGACTGGATCTCGAACACCGGTTCGGGCATCGAGGTGCATCCCGCAGCCATGCACTACGGCTTCTACAACGACTCGACCTTCCTCTGCTACAGCTACTGGAGCAAGCAGGGGGTCAACATCTTCTTCAGCATCTCGGGCGAGGGCTATTCATGGCGGGGTGATACGCTGGCGTGTGCCGATGGCCGTCCTACCGACTATACCTTTATTGACGAACATACTGCCATCTCGCGCTGGATGAAAGACTCTACGCAGAAAACCGGCGTCAGTGGGCCTGACATTACAGAACAGTGGCATAGCATCCAGCCCAACCCCGACATCGTCACCGTGTTCCGTGCTGTTGTGGAGGCTCATGAGAACGAGGCACGCCCGATGGATGGCGTGTGGGTTCGCGAGACACCCGCGTCCGAAGGACAGAAGCAGACTTATTGTCTGATAAACGACACCATCTTTATGCAGGTCAATTGGAATCCCAGCACCGTCGTCGAGGGTTTCCGCTACGCTGGTTCGGGTGTCAGTGCCTCGCTTGCCAAAGTGAGTGAGTTAATCAGCCAACCCGATGCCGACCATATAGTGCTGTCCGACGACGTTGGTGAGCCGCGTGGGACCTACCGTCGTATCCCGATGCCTGATTATCTGCTACGGGCCTTTGCACCCGCCGCTTACATTGATGCTGTATGCCCTTCTCCTCTTCATGGAGATTGAGGGGGAGCCTTAATTGAGAGCGTAGCGGCCATCTGACAGACAAATTATGAGATAGATAAAGTTAGTAAATTATTCTTTTGGCGCCATGACAGCCGCACTGCCCGTGAAGGGTCGTGCGGCTGTCCTTGTACTAGTCTGGCTCCTCTTTTGAGGCCCTGACGTCCAGCTTGGGCGGTCTCCGGCAAGCCCCACCGCCCGTCAGGGCTTCACTATCTCCTTTTTTCTTTTCCTTTTTTGGAAGGACTACAGGGCAAGGCGGAAGCCGGTGAGGAAGAACCGGTGCTTAGGCGCGTCGTAGTTGCGGTAAGCTACAGTGCAGAACGTGGCGTAATGTTTCCAGCTGCCATAACGGACCACAGGGTAAGTGCCCGTATCAGGACCCGTGGGATTGGTCTGTGCCTCAGAAGAGTAGCTGCCGTACCAATCCTGACACCATTCGCTGACATTACCACTCATGTCGTAAAGACCCAGCTCGTTAGCCTGCTTAGTGCCGACGGGCTGTGCACCATAGCCGGCGGTATCGCTTGACTGCGAGGGGATGTTATCCCAATACCACGCCACGTCGCCAATGGTGTTGCTTCCTGCATACGTATATCCCTTGCTGCTGTTGCCGCCGCGTGCCGCGAACTCCCATTCGGCCTCTGTGGGCAGACGGAACTGCTGGCCGGTGAGCTGGTTCAGCTTCGTGATGAACTCTTGGATGTCGTTCCATGAGACATCGTAGGCTGGATACTGGTCGCCCAGACCGTTGGTGGTGCTCCACTGCTCGCCGTCGGCAGTGGGCTTCTGTCCCATGACGGCGTACCACAGCTGCTGCGTCACCTCCGTCTGGCCGATGCTGAACGACGAGAGCGTCACGTTGTGAACTGGCTGTTGGTTGCTGTAGCTATCGTTGCTGCCCATCTGGAAGGTGCCGCCCTCAACGTTTACCATGGTGAAGGTCACGCCATTGACGGTGTAGTTCTTTGTCATACTCGTCCCGGGCTCCGGTGTGGTGCTAATGCCCGCCATGGCATTCGTGATGGCCACGATGTCGCCAATGCCCACGCTCAGGTCGCCGTTGACATTGGCGCGAGCCCTGATGCTGGGATCGGTTTCAGTGCCGGCCATGACGTTGGTGATGGCGACAATGTCGCCGATGCCCACCTGGCCGTCCAGGTTCACGTCGTAGATGCTGTAAGGCCCTATCACCACCTGCGAGGCGGCAATATGATTGTTGGCGAACGTCACGCCGTTGGTTATTGTGCAGTTCTGAAACACCAGGTCTTTTATGTTGGACAGGCAATAGCCTTCAGTTCCGCTGCCGGTGGAGGTAATCGTGGCGTTGCTGTTCTTGAAGACTAGGGAGTTGTTATACACTAAGCCCGTCCACCCTTTACGCGTGCTGCCGTTTATGCCCTGCTTGGCTGCGGTCACTTCCATGTCGATGCCGTCGATGGTGAGGTCGCCACTAAGGGCATTGATGTTTATACCCACACCATCGCTCGTTACCGTCAGCTTGCCATCGCCCGTGATGGTGGTGTTGCCCCTCAAGTCCATAGCAGGAACATCGGCGTCGGTGGATGACACGTTCCAGTTGCCACCCATCTCCACACGAAGGTTCGGGGCCTCCGACTTGAACGTGGAGGAACTGAAGGCATTGAGATTCTTATTGGTCTTCATAACAAAAACGTTATTCTCGTCATAGTAGAATTTATACAACTCCTGATTAAACATGGCATTCAGGAGGTTCATATAGGCATTGCTCACATGGCTCTCACCTATCCATACGGGATAGTACTGGCCTATCAATATCATATCTGTCAGTGGTGAGCTGCCGTTGAGGATGGTCTTCTGCGTGGCGTCGAACGTTATCTGCGAGTCGTCCAGACCGAGCGAGCCCATCACTAAACCGGTAGGCGAAGTGAACGTCAGGGCAGTGACGTTATTCATGACCTGCCGTCCGCCGTTCATCATGCCTACGAGCGTAGCGTCCCTGCCGAAAGACATCTTCGCCGACGTGCCGCTGCCCATGAACATGTAGGAACTGCCGTTGGTGGAGATCATCGTGTTCTTGTTGTCGAACTGCAGGGTGCCGGAGAAGGTTATCATGCCGTTAATCTGCAACTGCGAGGCGTCGTCATTGCTCGAGAAGGAGAGCTGTGAGCCTGAGAAGCGTATAGAGCCGTTCAGCGTACACTTACCCTTGACCATTACCGTCAGGTTGTTGTTGGTGCAAATGATGGATGGACCCGTGCCGCCGACGGTGGCGTCGGTGAGGGTGAGGACATTGCCGCCCCTGTTGAACACAGCCTTGCCCGACTCAACGGGGATGTCGGCGTAGTTCATGTCGGTCACCTCCACATCGCCCACATTCAGACCCCAGGTCTTCGTGCTCATGTAGCCGGGCTTCGACGTGCCCTCGTCGAGGCGGGCGTAGGTCTTGTCGACGTGCGACGCGTCGTAAGTAGTGCCAGCCATGCCTTTGATTTTGGTGGTGTTCTCGAACATACTACTGGAACTGCGAAAATTGCTGGTGTCCCAGCCCGTGCCGATGTAGATGGTCTCAAGGTTGTGGCATTCAGAGAACATATCGAACATAATCATCACTTTGCCTGTTTCGAAAGAGCTAAGGTCGAGAGTGGTAAGTGCGTCGCACTGATAGAACATGTATTGCATAGTGGTCACATTCGACGTGTCGAAATCCTTTATTAAATCGAGGGATGTCAGCGAACTGCATGCTCTGAACATACCATCCATGTTGGTCACTTTCGATGTCACGAACTGATAGCCGACAGAAATTCTGGTCATGTTTGTGCAACCAGAGAACATGAAAGACATATTAGTAACATTCGATGTGTTGAAACTGCTCAGTTTAAGGCTTGTCAACGACGAGCAGCCATAAAACATTTTCTCCATATTTGTCACTTGCGACGTGTTTAGATACTGCATGCCCTGAATGGTTGTCAGGTTACTGCATCCGACGAACCACTCTCTGGTTGTCGTCGGACGTGCCTCGGCAAACGACGCATCGAACACCACCTTGTTAATTTTCTTGCTGTGGCCGTCGGAGGACCATCCGGGCGTCCCTGCGCTGTTCAGAAAATATGTTGTTCCCGTGCGGGTGCCTCTCAATTCATCATAGTAGAACGTAAGACATTTAGTATCAAAATTTAATTCCACATAGGCCACCTGCGCCTTCACCGTCTGCACTCCTGCCAGGATGCAAAACAGAATAAAAAGTATCTTTTTCATAATCATACGTTTTTTTGGTGGTAATTGTGCTTGCAAAGATACGACATTATTTTGATATTGCCAAACAATTGCACAAAAATCTTCGCCAGTGCGGGGTGTTCCTAAGCAAATCCTATGCAAGGATCTATGTAGGGACAGGGTAACTGCTCAGTAAAAACGAATCAGAGAACCGCCCTGATCATTAGCTGACGGCGCAGCAGCTCCCCTCCCCTCAAGGGGAGGGGTGCCCATAGGGCGGGGTGGGGTCTGTATGTACTTCAGTGTAAAGAAGTTACAGCCCCCCTGCCCCTCTCCTTGGGGAGGGGAGCGGTTGCGCCTCTCCTGCTACCGTGGGTTTCAGGCTGGCCCAAACTAGTTAGGTAAACAGAAAATTATCCCGCTTATCCCGCTCATCCCGCACCTAAATTTGGGTGTGGGATGAGCGGGATAAGCGGGATGTTTTTTTGTTAATTCTAATACTTTTTGTATTCTAACTTCCTCGCTTTTCCCTTCGCGAATCCCGAGATTCAACTTGCAATTCTCTCGAGAATTAGTGCGCAATTCCCGAGAATAGATTTGCAAAACCCGAGAATAGATTTGCAAAACCCGAGAATAGATTCGCAAAACCCGAGAATCAGTGCGTGAATCTCGGGATTCAGAAACAATTGTTATCCTGAGCAGTGAAGCACCCCTGATTCCTACCTCCCACCTTCTAATTCCTAACTCAAATGACTTGTTTTTGTTGTTTTATGAAGAGTATTTTGTAGCTTTTATGGTAAAATAGTGCTACCTTTGCTCCGTCATTCTAAAAACAACAACAAAAACGTATAATGTCTTATGTATTTATCCCGTTTGTTACTTTCCGTTACGGTCATGTTCACTGCATTCCATGCGTATGATGGCCTGGCAGCCAATGATGATTCTACAACACCGAGAACCATCAGCAGCTTCCGTGAGTATCGTTCGAAGATTGGCGTAGCGCATGCCATCGATGGTGTCACTCTTAGTGAGCCTGATGTCTACTACTTCGACAATGGCGACGGCACCTATAAAGCCATTCGCCTCACTGTTCAGCCTGATTACGTGCCTTCGGCGATGACCACCCCCTATCTGAATGAGCCCACTGACCACAGCATGCAAGTTTGCTGGAAAACAACAGGCGTCAACGATGGTTCATACGTTAACTACGGCACTTCACCCGCGTCGCTCACCCGTCAAGCCACTTCAACGGCGCGGCTGGTGTCTGCGAATTACTATTGGCACACCGTCCAACTGACGGGACTTCAGCCCAACACCGTCTATTATTATCAGGTGAGCTCGGGTGGACAGACCAGCGAAGTGGGACATTTCCGCACCATGCCGAAGGCGGACAGCATGGAACCTTTCCGTATCCTGATGATTGGCGACCACCAGCGCAACGAGCACTCTGACTATGAGTGGCTGCTGCGCATGGCTGAGCGGAAGGCTCGGCAAAAGTGGGGCGGCGATGCCCTGGAGGACAACGTGCGCCTGCTGATGAATGTGGGTGACCAAGTGGACTCCGGCTCGGTGCGACAGTATGAGTTCACCCATCTCTATAAGTCGCGTGAGGTGATGTCGCGTCTGCCCATTATGACCTGCGTAGGCAACCATGAGCTCTTCAAAGACCCCGAACTGAAGCTCTATGAAGGCCACTATCAGTCGTATGGCGAGCTGACGTATCAGGGCATCCAGAGTCATTCGGCTTTCTACTATGCCTATCAGGCAGGCCCCGTGCTGTTCGTCGTGCTCAACACCGATGGGACTTCCGATGCGCAGAAGCAGTGGGCTCAGCAGGTCATTACGGCGGCCGACACTGATCTCTCGGTGAAGTTCATCGTCAGCGTACAGCATCGTCCGCTTTATGCTGAGCAGTGGGCCGGCGATTACAGCTCGTGGATGCAGAGTGAGATGATGCCCATCCTGTCAGCCTCGCCCAAGCATGTGCTGAACTGCGCCGGTCATCATCATCTCTATGCCCGCGGACAGATGACCGAGTGGCCCGTCTATCACATGATTACTGGAGGTGGCGTGGGTACTTCGGCCCAGGACTATGAGCAGCTTTGGGGCACCAGTCCTGCAGACATCAACCATGATGAGGTGCAGAAGACCATCGACCAGTGGACCTACCAGCTTCTGGAGTTTAACCCCGTGACCGAGGAGCTGACCGTCGAGACCTACAGCATCGGTAATGCCCGCCTGGCACTTGACAATGTGCTTGTCGACCGTTACACCCGCAAATTATCTGCTACCGATAAGCCCGCCAAGCCAGTGTTGGCCGTTCCTAATGGCACCGTCGCCCTGCCCGTCGCCATTGCGCAGCAGAATGCGCCCGAGGACCTTCACAGCTGTCAGTACCAGTTGGCTCGTGACGTTGACTTCACCGACGTGGTTTATAGCCACATTCAGCTCTACGAGGACTACTTCGACGTGGATGAACAGTTCTTACCAAAGAATCAGAACGAGGGCAAACCCGTCACCACGCTACAGCTCTCGACCACCGACCTGCTTTCAGGTTCATATTACATTCGCTGCCGCAACCGCTCGATGAACCTCGACTGGAGCGACTACTCCGAGCCTCAAGCCATCACGCTCACCGGCTCGTCGGTCGTGTCGATCAACACCGACCACCGCTTCTATGCCCCTGGCGACCCCATCAGCATCAGTTTCCATAATGCCCCCGTGGGCAATGATGCCTGGGTGGGCATTTATGTCGATGGAAAACGCCCAGGTACCAGTGACTTATCGTATGCCTACCAGTATACGCCGTCTGCCGATGGTGTGTTGACGTTTACGGTCAACGATGCCAACGTCTACTTTGCCGTGCTCTTTGGCGACGGTGGCTATAATGAGGTGAGTGAACGTGTTTCGTTTGTCGTTACGCCTTTCGCTACCGACGCCCAGCCACCAATGCTCTCGCTGCCGAAGACAACCTTCAAGGAGGGGGATCCCATCCCCGTCAGCTACAGTCATGGTCCGGCCCTGACGAACGATTGGATTGGCATTTATCCTGAAGGACAGGTGCCCGTCGACAGCAAATGTCCTACATACGTCTATCTCAACAGCCAGCCTGAGGGCACTGTAACGCTCAACGTCGAGGGTACGCGTAACTTCACTTCGCCGCTGCCAGTCGGTAATTACTTCGCTTGCTATTTCATGGCCGACGGTTATACTGAGGCAACGGCCCGAGTGCCGTTCACCGTCGTCTCTGACAGCCAGCAGCCTCTGACACTTTCAGCTGGTAACGTCTCGATTGTTGTTCTGCCGAACGAGTGCAGTCAGGTCATGTTGGCGGTTGAGGCGCTGCAACGTGACTTTGAAAAGGTGCTCGGCTTCCGTCCTGCTGTGACGAATACACTTGGCACCAACGAAGGTGTCGAGATTGTGGTGGCTGATATGAGTACTGCTGGCGTCGACCAGCTGCTCAGTGAGCCCCGAAGTCTCGACGGTCAGGAGTCGCATCGTGTCTATGCCGATGCCGAAGCCAACCGCATTGTGCTGCAAGGCGCCGACATGCGTGGCACCATCTATGCCATCTACTCGCTGAGCGAGCAGGTGCTTGGTGTGCCCCCGCTATGGTACTGGTGTGACTGGCAGCCACAGCGACAGACGGCTATTGCGGTGGATTCTGACTTCGACTACTATCAGCCGTCGCCCACCGTGCGCTATCGTGCTTGGTTCCCCAACGACGAAGACCTCTTCGTGCCTTGGCGCAAACTGAACGCCGACAACAACGAGCGCTGGTTGGAAACCATGCTCCGCCTGAAACTGAACACCGTGGAATATACGGCCACCGTGACTACGAACGGCACGCTCAACAGCGAGGCTATGCTCTACAAGAAGTACGGTCTGGTGCTCACCTCTCACCACATGGTGGCTCTGAACAACAGTTTTGCCAACTGGGATGCCTACTGGCAGCAGGTGCGCCATACCACCCCGCCAGCCCTTTCTGTGAACGACATGACATCGCTGCGCGAATTCTGGCAGTACAACATCAATTCGGTGCTGAACAGTGGGGTGGAGAACCTCTGGCAGGTGGCCTTCCGTGGCAAGACCGACCAGCCGTTCTGGTCAGTCTTCAACGATGCTCCCTCGACCGATGCTGAGCGGGCTGCCGTCATCAACCGCATGGTGAAGGAGCAGTACGACATGATTTGCCAGTCAACGGGCGAGTCGAATCCCTTTGTGCGCATGACGTTCTACGACGAAATCTCGTCGCTCTTGGCCGCAGGCTATCTGCAGCCTCCTTCGGCTACCAACATGCTTTGGACCTTTGTGGCCGGACGGCGCGATCATTATCCTTACGACGATTTGGTGAACTGGACCAACACTGACCATGTGAAGCTGGGCTACTATATGAACCTGCAGTTCTATTCCACCGGTGCCCATCTGGCTCCTGCCGAAGGTCCGTGGAAAATGGAAGACAACTACCGCTATGTGGGCAGCAAGGGTCCGTTGACGTTCAGCGTTGTCAACGCCGGTAACCTGCGTGAGTTCCTGATGGAGATGAGTGCCAACGCGGCTATGATGTGGAACACGCCCGATTATTCCACCGACCGTTTCCTGTCGGCCTTCTGTGCACAGTATTTTGGCGAGGAGCATGCTGACGAAGTGGCTCGTCTCTACCATGACTACTATTACGCCTACTGGAATCCAAAGAAGAGCGACTTCCCAGGAGGTTTCGACCGCCAGTATGTCTTCCAGGACCTGCGCCATTCGCAAGTTATCAAACAGATCAACAACACCTGGACGACGTTCAAGACAAACCCCTTCACCGAGATTGGCTACGAAAGCGTGGCTGGTCGCACCTTCCGTATCGAGGGCGCCAACCCCGTCGACAGCGTGATGGCGGGCATGAGCCGCGAGATGGTGGCTTTTGCCGACGTGGCCCGTCGCTGCGATGCTCTGCAGGGGCAACTTCCTGCCGACAAGCAGACGTTCTTCTACGACCATTTGTCGGACTATGCCCACTACATGGAGCAACTGAGCACTGCTGTCTATCATTTTGTCTATGCTTATAAGAATAAGACCGATCGCTATGAGCACCTCTCAACGGCCTACGAGGCAATGAAAGCTGCCAAGGCAGCGCTGAAAACCTCTGAACATGGCGTCTTCAGCCACTGGTATGATACCGACGACAAGTTTGAGATGGATGCTCGCATCGAAGCTATACGCAGCCGTATGAATGAGGAAGAAGATCTAGGACTCACGGAACAGCTCATTGAGAACTACGACTTTGAGTATAACCACGACTGCCAACTGAACCCTGTGGGCAACATTGGCCGTGGAATACCGTGCAGTTGGGATTCTGAAGGTGAGTTGAAGAAGGGTGCCAACGGACTCGATTCTTACGGTGTCAATCAGGGAGCGGCCAACTATCATGGCAACAACGTCTGCTGGATCAACTCTGTGCCTATGCCCGACGAGTTCGTGCTCTCACAGACCATCCCTGCCGAGAAACTCACTCCTGGCACGTATTGCGTGGCTTGTAAGCTGTGGGTCGAAGTGAACAAGAAGACGAATTGCAGGCTCTTTGCCAACAACAACGTGCAGTATTATGGTTACGAGAGCGACTATACCAACCTGCTGACTGAGGGCGAAGTGAACACCTACGCTGGTTATGCCGGCGGTTCGACCAACGATTTCGTTTTGCGCGATATGGAGGTTATGGTCGATGTGGCTCAAGGCGAGGACCTCACCATCGGCATTAAGACGGGCAATAAGCGTAACAATGGTGTGCGCTCCACTAATGATAATGCCGGATGGTTCAAGGTCGACTTCTTTCGCATTCATCGCGTAGGTGAGACCGTCGATATTCCCAAACTGCAATCGTCGGCAAACAACACAAAGGTCTATGACCTTCAGGGACGTCTGTTATCTAACGATGACTCTGAAATGGGCCTCTTGCCTAAAGGACTCTACATTGTCAATGGCCGGAAAGTGGCTAACAAGTAAGAGACGATTGCTTTCGAAATCCTTTATTTTACTTTTCAACTAAAAAAATAATTTAAAAGGCAACCGCTTTTCTTGGCGGTTGCCTTTTCTATGCTTATCTTTGCAGCGTAAAACTAAAAAAATCGTTGAACCTATGCAGAAGTTAACAGCAAAAGAAGAGGAAGTAATGGAGCTGATGTGGCAGTTAGACGAGTGCGCGCCGAAGGACATCGTGGCACTATACCCAGAGCCTCAACCTCACGTGAACACCATCGCCACGATGGTGCAGTCGTTGGAGCGCAAAGGCTTTGTCAGCCACCGACCGCAGGGGAGGGGATACATCTATTTCCCCGTGGTGAAGCAAGAGGACTACGGACGTACGAAACTCGGCGGCTTTGTCGACCGCTACTTCAAACACTCCTACATGGAACTCGTGTCGTCGCTCGTAGCCGAGGAGAAGGTTAGCGAGCAGGAACTGCTCGACTTCCTGGCAGAGCTTAGGACTAACAGGTAGACTATATAGCATTGTTGGCTTTAGACCTTAGATGACCGTGGTAGCAAATTCTTCACTTTTTCACTCTTCACTTTTCACTTAAAGAAATGGCAAGTTTTCTTATTTATATAATAAGGTGGGCGGTGGTACTGACAATGCTCTACTCACTCTACGGCTTGTTCATGAAGCGCGAGACGCTGCACGGCTTCAACCGTGTGGTGCTCCTCTCCATTCTCGTTGTCTCAATGGTGCTGCCACTGGTGCAGGTGGAGACAAGGCATACGAATCTTATGACTCAAGGACGCGAACAACTGGAACAGAGAATCATTCTTCTGGAGGCATCCGCACCTGGTAGTACTGTCGGCGCAGCCACTCCACTCCCCACGAGGATAGGGGTGGGGGAGGGGGCTGTAAATAGAAACACGCTAACCGGAGGCACAGCCATTTTCCTCCTCCTCGTCCTTATTTATATAATAGGTGTTGCAATCGCCTGGATTCACTACCTCTGGTCGATCGTCTCCCTCCTGCGCCTCATCCGCCAAGGCCGCCCCATCCCCATCGGCAACCTCCCCAAAAACGTCAAGGTGTTGGTTCATCCCGCCATCAAGACCCCATGCAGCTGGATGCGCTGGGTGTTGCTCAACCCTGCCGATGCAGAACTATTCAGAATCCCCTCCCATGAGGAGGGGTTGGGCTCTCCCTTCTCTTCGGGGGTGACTGGTAGGGGGCTCCTGCGACATGAACTGGCCCACATTCACTACGGCCACTCGTGGGACATGCTCCTCTGCGAACTCACCTGCCGCATGCTCTGGCCAGTGCCCTTTGCTTGGATGCTCCGCCAGGACCTGCGCGACGTCCACGAGTTCCAGGCCGACCGCCGCGTGCTTAAGAGCGGCATTGATGAAAACGAATATCAGCTGTTATTAATACGTAAAGCCACTGGCACGGGACTGCAGCCTGTCGTCAACGCTTTGAACCAAAGTCCAATTAAACGAAGATTCAAAATGATGTACAAGAAACCATCCCGACGATGGGTGGCGTTGAAAGCCACCTATCTGCTGCCATTGAGTGCGCTGGCAATCGTGGCCTTCGCCCGTCCAGAGACGATGGGCGTCATAGAGAAACATGTAGAGAACTCGGCGCCCACCATTGCTGAAGCCATCAAGACGGTGGCACGGCAGCTGCCATCACTCACAAGCGAAGCCCCTCGACCAGGTGAATCTGTAATCCGTCAGCAAACCGAAGCGGATGTGCAACTCCCCACTCCTGGCAGCCGTATCTCGAATTCATCAGAGCCAGAACTGCCCGACAGTAATCTTGTTGCCGCCGATCTGCGCGAGTCGGACGCTGGTGTGCTCGGCGCTTCTTCTGCCAAGACGCCCTTCGAGCTCCTCGACAGCACCATGCAGGCCGTCGGTGCCCGCAAAATTGCCGACGGCACCTACGTCGGTCACTTCCAGCCCACCCTCAACAGCGACACCGTGCGCATTGCCACGCTCACCGTACGCGACCGTGAGAGTCAGCCCACAGGCGAGCACCGTTTCGCCCAGCACACCAACCACCCCTTCGCTTACAACATCACGCTCAACGCCGAGACCCGCAAGGAGCGCAGGGGCTACTACATCCGCTACCTGCAGCCGGCTTCGTCAACCCTGCGCAACTACGACCAGAAGCCCGTCGACCCCAAGCTGCTCTCCACTGACAGTGTGCTCACCGGCCGCAGCAGCAATGATTTGCCAAGCTATACGCCTATCGCCATCCAGCAAAACAAGAAAGAGACGCGCCTCTTCATGTACACATGGCTCAGCCCCAAATCCAGTGTCGATGCGCTCAAAGAGGCCAACGTCAACTTCTACAAGTCTCTGGCCATCGTCGATGAGGGAACAGGCGACAAATATGTGTGCCGCTCCATTGACTATTCCTATTTCAAATACATGAAGGACGAATATGTCGGCCGAAACCGTGAAGACACTGTCAAAGTCTATCAGGTATGCCTTGTGTTTCCCCCGCTCAGCAAGCGCGTGAAGGAGTTCCATTTTGGCTCAATTGAGCACGATGATGAATACTACAACACCTATGACCTGGAGAATATTCCTCGCAAGGGAAAGATCATTACGAAATGAAGATTGATAATTGAAAACTATAATTGTTATGATTGCTAAGACATATCATCTGATACTTCTCATGGCAGCTGCCGCGATGTTCTACAGCTGCCACACTGCGAAGAACGTTTTTGGCTCTGCCTATGACGAGCGCCCGGAGAACAAACAGCCCGTATTGGAACGTCCCGCATGGCCTAACTACGACCTGCACAACGACCGCTCGTTTGCAGCCTTCTCGCATATTCAGACAGCACCCGAAAACCGCCTTGGCCGCTATTTGGAGTATAACGAGGGCAACGGCTGGACCAGTCGCATGTCGCTCTATCGCTGCAAAGACGCCACCTACCTGTGCCTCGATTACACCATCCCTAAGCAGCAGGATTGGTTCTTCTGGCGCTTCACCACCGGCTCAGCCATCATCGATGCTGACACGGGCGACCGCTACCTGTTGCAGCGGATGGAGCATTTCCCCATGGACCAGTGCTTCTGGATCTACGGACAGTCCACTGAGACCATCCGATTCGTGCAGGTCTACCCGCCGTTGCCCCTCTCCGTGAAGCGCATCCAAATCTACGAGGCCAGTGCTGAGTCACGCCGCTGGATGGACGGCACGGGCATGCTAACCAAGCCCGTCGCCGTCGACGACCTGCGCCCCCAAGCTCAGGCAAAACTGAAAAAGAATGCCGACAGGTCGCAGAAGCAGGGCCGCATCATCCGCTAAATCATTTCCCAACATAATAAGTAGTCTAAATTATTTTCATGTTTCCTAGGAAGAGAACATGGGCCGCAGTGACTGCGCCCCATGTTTTCTGTGATGTGCCGCTTCTACATTTTCTGGTCAGTCAATGATTGTTGCTGGAAAGGTCTACTGTCGACCTTCGACTGCCTGATTGGGTTAGGGGATAGGCGTTGCTAAGAAACCGTCCATGATGGCTGTCGGCGACCCTGTGCTGTCGAAAGCACCAAGCCTGTAGCCGCCGGGCAGGCACTGTGGCTCCCAGTAGAACACACCGCGGCAGCGCCCATTTGTGTCGGTCTGGGCCTCACGAACGACGCGCGACAGCAGGCGTTGGCCTTCGTCCATCACTTCGGGATGCGACTCATCGACCTCGAAGCCAGTCTCCACTATCATCACGTCGCAGTGGTACTTCTCGCTGACGTGGCGGATATTGGCCATGCAGTCGGTGATGATGTCGTCGGCCAGCAGTTCCGGATGGTCCTGGCGTGCCCAGTAGGGGTAGAGCGACATGCCCACCATATCCCACTTGCCGCCATATTTGAGCAGCGTGTCCAGATGGTGGTCGTAGAGTGCCTGCTGGTGGCCGCGGTCCAGATGGACAATCACGATAGCCTCAGGGAACACCTCTTTCACGGCATCGTAGCCCGTGCGGATGAACCCGGCATATTGTTCGGGTTGCCGCTCAAAGTGTCCCATAGAGTAGGTGATGGTGGTACGGCCGAGCGAGTCCTTCACTTCCCAGCCGCGCTCATCGGTCTTAACGCTCCAGAGCATGCCGTTGGTGGTCTCGTTGCCCACCTGCACCCAGCGGGGCTTGATGCCGTTCTGCTTGAGCAGTGTCAGCACGTCGATAGTGTGCTGGCGTAGATCCTCCTTCATCTGCTCATAGCTGTGGCCCAGCCACGCCTTGGGGATGGGCTGCTTCGCCGGGTCGGCCCACCAGTCGCTGTAGTGGAAGTCGACCATGAGGTCCATGTCCAGTGCTTTTACGCGACGGGCCATGGCGAGCAGGGCGTACTTGTCGCAGTCGCCGCCACGCGGATCGACCCAGACGCGGAGGCGGATGGCACCAATCTGGTAGTCGTCGTGCAATAGCTGCAGACAGTCGCGCTCACGCCCATAGCGGTCGTGGAATTTCACGCCACGCTGCTCCTGACCGGCAAGGAATCCCACGTCGGCACCTTTCACAAAGTTGTTATTCGTCTGTGCACATAGCAGCATAGGCATTAGAAACAGTGCTGCAGTAAAAAGTCTAGTTTTCATCAGTGTTACTGTTATTAAAAGGTTGAAAAGGGAAAGTACATCAATGACGATGCCGCGGCATCGCCATTGATGTACCAGTCGTTTAGAAGGTTATGTTGTTGATGATGTCATCGTCCACGAGGTTGGGCAGCGTCACCTTCAGCTCGGGCGTGCGCTCCATCTCGCGGCGGATGGCGTCCATCGAGCCTTTGTTGCGGGCCCATGAGCGGCGGGCGATGCCGTTGTTGACGTCCCAGAACAGCATGTTCTTGATGCGGCGGTCGGCCTCCTCGCTGCCGTCGATGACCATGCCGAAGCCCCCGTTGATGACTTCGCCCCAGCCTACACCGCCGCCGTTGTGGATGCTGACCCACGTGGCGCCACGGAACGAGTCGCCAATGACGTTTTGCACGGCCATGTCAGCACACTTGTTCGAACCGTCGTAGATGTTAGAGGTCTCGCGGAAAGGTGAGTCGGTGCCAGAGACGTCGTGATGGTCGCGGCCGAGCACGATGGGACGGGAAATCTCTCCACGACGGATAGCGTCGTTGAAGGCCAAGGCAATCTTGGTGCGGCCCTCGGCGTCGGCATAGAGGATGCGAGCCTGCGAACCCACGACGAGCTTGTTGGGACCGGCCTCGCGAATCCAGTGCAGGTTGTCGAGCAGTTGTCCACGGATGTCATCAGTGACGTGGTGGCTCATCTCCTCGAGCACCTCGGCAGCCAGGCGGTCGCTGGTCTCCAGGTCTTTCGGGTCGCCACTCGAGCACACCCAGCGGAAGGGACCGAAACCGTAGTCGAAGAACAGCGGGCCCATGATGTCCTGCACGTATGAGGGATAGCGGAAGCCATGACCGTCTGCCGACATGATGTCGGCCCCGGCGCGGCTCGACTCCAGGAGGAAGGCGTTGCCATAGTCGAAGAAGTACATGCCCTTAGCGGTCAGGCGATTGATGGCAGCCACCTGACGGCGAAGTGAGGCCTGGACGGCAGCCTTGAACTTCTCGGGCTCCTCGGCCATCATCACCTTTGACTCCTCGAACGAGTAGCCCACAGGGTAGTAGCCGCCGGCCCACGGGTTGTGGAGCGACGTCTGGTCACTACCCAGGTCGACGGGGATGTCCTCGTCGGCCAGGCGCTCCCACAGGTCAACGACGTTGCCTACGTAGGCCATCGACACCACCTTCTTCTCGGCCACGGCTTTCTTCAGGGCGGGAATCAGCTCGTCGAGGTTCTCGTGCAGCTCGTCGACCCAGCCCTGCTCAAAGCGTTTGCGGGCTGCCAGCGGGTTGATCTCGGCAGTGACAGAGACCACGCCGGCGATGTTACCGGCTTTCGGCTGGGCACCGCTCATGCCGCCCAGTCCGGCGGTGACGAAGAGTGTGGAGCGGCGGTCGCCGGCCCGTGAGTGCAGGCGCTTGGCGTTGAGCACGGTGATGGTGGTGCCGTGGACGATGCCCTGCGGGCCGATGTACATATACGAGCCGGCAGTCATCTGGCCGTACTGCGACACACCGAGGGCGTTGTCGCGCTCCCAGTCGTCGGGCTTCGAGTAGTTGGGTATCACCATGCCGTTGGTCACCACCACACGCGGGGCGTCCTTGTGCGAGGGGAACAGGCCGAGGGGATGACCGCTGTACATGACGAGTGTCTGCTCGTCGGTCATCTCGCTCAGGTACTTCATCACCAGACGGTACTGAGCCCAGTTCTGGAACACGGCACCGTTGCCGCCGTAGGTAATCAGTTCGTGCGGGTGCTGGGCCACGCGGGGATCCAGGTTGTTCTGAATCATCATCATGATGGCAGCAGCCTGACGGCTACGGGCAGGATACTCGTCGATGCTGCGGGCATACATCTCGTAGGTGGGGCGCAGACGGTACATGTAGATGCGCCCGTACTTGTGCAGTTCTTCGGCAAACTCAGGTGCCAACTGTGCATGCAGATGCTTGGGGAAGTAGCGGAGGGCATTACGCAGTGCCAGTTTCTTTTCATCTGGCGTCAGGATGTCCTTGCGTTTCGGAGCGTGGTTGATGGTGGTGTCGTAGGCGGGCATTTCGGGCAGCACCTCGGGAATGCCGGCTTGTATCTCTTTGCGGAATTCTTCTTGTGTCATTGCTTTTTCTTTTGTTTTTGGTGTGATAGTTCCTATAGCTTCTATAGTCTCTATAGCTACTATAGCCTCTATAGCGCCTATAGCCTCTATAGCTACTATAGTTTCTATAGCTCCTATAGCTCCTATAGTTTGCTTACCACGATGGCCATGATCTCCTGCTCGGCTGCGTTGGCCTTGGCGATGAGCTCGTTGGCCTCGGCCACCAGCTTATCGGCCACCTCGCGGTCCTTCAGGCTACCGGCGTTGATTTTCACATTCAGACCAGCACCAAGCACGGCGGCACGTGCAGCCAGGGCGCCTACGCCGGCATCGCTGACGCTGTTGGGATTGCCCTCGGCGGCCATGGCGCGGCAGATGTCGAAGACCTTGTAGCTGGCCTGCATCGTGTGCAGGGGCACCTGTGTGGCGTAGAGTGTGGCAGCCTGGATGGCGGCGCTGCGGGCAGCCTTGTCTTCGTCGGTCTTTTTCGGCAGTCCAAAGGCGGCCATGATGCGGTTGAAGGCCTCCGTGTCCTCGTCGACGAGGTGCAGCAGCTCACGCATGACGGCCTGACCCTTGTCGGCCCAGTCGCTGAACTCCTTCCAGCGGTCGTCCCAGCCGGGCTTATGGCTCGACAGGTTGGCTACCATTGTGCCCAGTGCGGCGCCCAGTGCGCCCATATAGGCCGAGATGGTGCCGCCGCCAGGGGCAGGACTCTCGCGTGAGGTCTCCTCGGCGAAGCCCTTCACGGTGAGGTCGACGAGTTTTCCAGACTTACTGGTTGAACTAGGCTTACTGGCATCCTCCATCAGATATTCAATGACCTTCTCGCGTGGATTGAATGGCTTCAGGTCGTCGAGGCCCATCGAGTGGATGGCGATGTTGAGGATGTCCTCCTCAGGAATACCCGTGGAACGGTGCTGCTTCTCGAGGAAATACTTGCCGGCATCGATGAGCACCTTCTTCGGCACGAGGCCTACGATCTCGGTTCCCGTGACGCGGATGCCACGCAGCTGGGCGCAGCGGCACACCTCGTCGAAGCAGACGTGCAACGGCGACTGATTGATGTTGGTGATGTTCATCGACACCTGGGCAATGCCATACTCGTCGATGAACCAGCCGATGGCCTTCGTGCCTTTCAGCGTGCCGGGAATCATGATGGGCTTGCCGTCGGCATCCTTCATCGGGGTGCCCGTGATGGGGTTGCCCTCACGCTTGGGACGTCCCTTCTCGCGCACGTCGAAGGCGATGGCGTTGGCACGGCGGGTGGAAGTGGTGTTCAGGTTATAGTTGACGGCAATGAGGAAGTCGCGTGCTCCTACAGCGGTGCAACCCGTCTTTAAGGCATGCTCCAGGTCGCCTTGTTTCACGGCCTCAGGCATGAAGTCGGGCTGTTTGCCCGGCGTGGTCAGCTTCTCAACGAGGGCCTCATACTCACCAGCACGGCAGACGGCCAGGTTCTTCCGCTCGGGCGTAAAGGCCGAAGCCTCGTAGGCATAGCAGGGAATGCCGGCCTCGAGGGCCATGCGTGCGGCCAGCGTGCGGGCCAGCTCGGCACACTCCTCGAGCGTGATGCCTGCCACGGGAATGAGCGGCAGCACGTCGGTAGCACCCATGCGGGGATGAGCGCCGTGGTGCTTCCTCATGTCAATGACCTCCGTGGCCTTCTTGGCACCGCGGAAGGCGGCCTCCACGACAGCCTCGGGCTCGCCCACGAAGGTCACCACCGTGCGGTTGGTAGCCTCGCCGGGGTCTACGTCGAGCAGTTTAACACCCTCTACCGACTCAATAGCGTCAGTAATTTGCTTGATAACACTCATGTCGCGTCCCTCACTAAAGTTCGGCACGCACTCAATGATTTGTTTTTCCTTAGTCATGTTAATTTTAGGTTATAACAATAATTGCGCGCAAAGGTACAACATTTTTCCTTTACGCGCAAATTTTTGGGGCGGAGAATTGAAGTGGTCAGAGACGCTTAACGTATTTTTTCAGTTCGAAAGCCCATATCTTGTAGCCTTGCTCCGTCAGGTGGAGACCGTCTGCCGACAAGTCCTGCCGCAGTTCGTTAGAGCGTCCGCGCGTCATTCGTGAGAAGATATCGACGTACATAATGTCGTTCGACTGGCAGTAGGCGCGGATGAGCATGTTGGCATACGGGATGTCGTCGGTGCGGTCTGTTAGTGTCTTCCAACGGCCATTCGACTCGTTGATGGGCAGGATGCTCTGCACAAAGAGCACCGTCTCGGGCGACTGCTGGCGAATCTGCTCGATAAGCGCAATGACGCGCGAGGCCACCTCCGTCGACGATGTGCCACCGGCCATGTCGTTGATGCCTGCCATGAGGAAGATGGCGCGCGGATGGTGGGGCGTGATCTGGCAGAGACGCTCCGTCATGCCCGTGGTGTTGTCGCCGATGATGCCACGGTTGACGATGTGCTTCTTGGTGCCAATGCGCTGTGCCCAGTCCTTCGCGTTCTCGGTAAGACTGTTACCCAGCATGACGATGCTGGTGGAGTCGATGCCGCCCTCCTGCTCAAACTGGTCCACACGCTTGTTGTAGTGGGCCGTCGAGCGGTAGCTCACGTGCTGCGCCACCGTGGGCAGGGCCGTCAACAGGCAGACGACAATGATTAGTATTGTTGTTATATTCCTTTTCATTTTCTCTTTCTATCTCCTCCCTTTCGGGTAAGCCGGGAGGGGTTTTACTATCTATCTCCTCCCCTTCGGGTAAGCCGGGAGGGGTTTTATTTCCTCCCCTTCGGGGAGGCCAGGAGGGGTTTTGTCTCCTCCCCTTCGGGGAGGTCGGGAGGGGTTTAAAAAATCCGGTCGCCGTGCTCAGGGGCCCGACAACCGGATTTGTATCAGTTCATTGTGCATGTTAAATGCCTACTTCATGCGTCGCATCACCTTCTGATAATAACGGTTGGTACTCTTCATCGTGTAGTTTGGTCCACCGTTCCACGAACGTATAGCCTTTTCGACGTTGTTCGTTTTGTTGTAATGCGACTGAATCAGAAGGAACATCTCTTTCGACTTGCCGACATCGTAACGGTCGTTAAGTGAGTACTGCTTCTTACTCCCACGGGCTTTCAGAATGTTGTTACACTCACGCACCAGAATAGGGGTAATCTGCATCGCGCCAACGGAATTGCCGCTAACGGCGCGCGGATTTCCTTCGCTCTCAACCAGTATGATGGCGTCCATCACGGCTGTCCAGTCATACTGTCCTGAGCTTTCAATCTTGTTGGCCGCTCCTGCACTGAGGGGCATCAGGGTCAGAATTGAAAAGCTCAGACAAAGTTGCTTCACTAATCTTTTCATATACTCTATTTTTAGGGGCTTTGCCAAGGCCCTCGTTTATGCTTTCTCTCAAGCGCCTCTCGTCACGAGAAGGCAACGATTTTCTCAAATCGCGGTGCAAAGGTACGAATAATTAGCGAGTTACGCCAAATTCCTTATAAGTTTTTCGGCTTAATTAGTCTTTTTTTTGATTTTTCTCAATCACTTGATTTTTGTCACTTTTCATCTTTTACCCTTCAGTATCCAACCGTTTTTTGCTGTTCACGCTTCCACAATAAAACGCTCCATCGCGCGTTTATAAAATATGTGTAATCACGTTTCTACTGAAAACATCCAGAGTCTTTGCCGTGCCATTGACCAGGCTATGGGGCGCCGCATGCAGGTGCCCAAGGACTTCGACCAACTGAGCGAACATATTAGTGCCCGACTTGGCAAGACCGTCAGCAGCTCCACCCTCAAGCGTGTCTGGGGCTATGTCGATGCGCCTGGCACGCCATTGCCGTGGACGCTCAACACGCTGGCCAGCTTCATCGGCTTTGCTGACTTCGATGCCTTCTGCCGCTCGCTTACTGACGATGGCGAGGTGCCCAGCAATCCCGTCACTAACCGTCACGTCAACGTGAAGGACGACCTGACCGCCGGCGACGAGCTGACGCTCTCGTGGCAGCCCGGCCGCCTCTGCCGCGTCCGCTATTTGGGCAATCTGCAGTTCCAGGTCGTCGCCTCCGTCGCCACGCGTCTGCAGCCCAACGATCGTTTTCAGTGCAGCCTCATCATCGAGGGCGAGCCTCTTTTTCTCACCAATCTGCAGCAGCCCGGTCGTCCTGTCACCAACTATGTCTGCGGCCGCAACGGTGGTATCCGCTATGAGCGGTAGGTCTTCTTTCCCCCTGTTTAGTAACATTTAACCGAATGGACTAAACTTGAACCAACTTGAACCAAAGGAGTTTGTTTTTTATTGCCTAACTTTGCAGCGCAAACGGCTCTGCTCCCAACAGCCGTCTTGCGTTGTCGCATGACGGTAAATAGCCGTTTTTGCACATGACAATAAAAAATTCAGCTCACAATGGAACGACTTTCAAAAAAAATGCTTATCTTTGCACCGTCATTCCCGAAACAGGTGGTGGCGACATTGAGGAGAGCTATGAAGCTTTGACCCGTCAGAGAATCTGGAAAATTCAAGCATACGGGCGAGAAGCGGAAAAGGCTGTTCCTCCTACGGTGGCATGTATCGCCTGCTCCTATCAGGAGCTTGACGACTTCATACCTGTAGGTGTGAGCTGATTTCCATTCTTGCGTATGCGGGTATTCCAGAACCTTCTGACAAAGAGTGTTAAGGAGGCTCACACTCTGTGTGTTAAAATGGAATAAAAACTAAAATATTATGGCCTATCACTTCACAGCAAGCAGAGTCACAGGAAATGGCAATACGGTATTCCCTGATGAAATCATTATAGATGACGATGTCGTCACCTATCGCAAAGGTCAGCTAATTGGCTATAAGGAAACGAAAATCAACATTGCTGCCATTGGATGTGTCTCCGTCGAGGCCCGTCTGCTGTTTGCCGATGTCGTCATCGAAACCAAAGGCGGAATGACTATTCGGGCTAGGGGCTTTACACGCAGTGATGCCTCTACTATTTCAAAACTGTTATATTAGATATAGACCTATGAATACATCCGAAGATGTTACGATTAAATGTCCATATTATAGAATGTGTATATTCGGACACTATCTGTTGCCCTTACATTATTAATGGTTGTCTTATAATGAATAGAAATATGGAAGATGCCGAAAATCCATAAAAGAGTAGGCTCTAACTTAATACAATTAATTATGAAAAAGTACAGTAAGCCACAAATGATGGCAAAAAATGCTCCTACTGGTTCTTATGCAGCAGGATGTTCTTTTAACACTCCCCATCGCTTAGGTGGTGATTGTAAAAAATGCGAACGTGATTATTAATTGATTTTTTATTTGTCCGTAAGGAGTCATGGGGTCCTTACGGACATTTAAAAAATTCTTATCTTTGAAATTTCAAACGTTCTTCTAAAAAATGTTTTTAACAGTCAAAGTATACTGTGTGTCATAGAAAATCATCTTGATATTCTTCTTGCTATTATTGGTATCCTATTTGTCCGGTTCATTTTCTTGAAAAAATAGATAGCGATATGAAACAATGGCAAAAATAATTATAGTTTTCTAATGTCTGGAACAGAAGGAAAAAATGTTACATGAAAAGATAGGAGGACCAGAACAAACAATACAGCGAAAATTAAGAATTTTATCTGTCGAAAAAGACAACAAATTATAGGAAATACGTCCAGAAATGACCGCAGTTGAAGATAGAAAATATTTATAAATTATGTTAACACGCCTATCAAAAAATAGTTTTATTAGAATTTATGACAATGGCAAACTTGGTTATATTAATAATCAATTAACCAAGCACGATCGTACATATACGGAAAGTGGTGCAGATTTTTTGAGACAAATAGATCGTTTGCCCAAAAATGAGAAAGACATCGTTGATGAAATATGTAAATTATATGATGCACCCTATGATGTGATTGCTCGTGATTTTGAAGATTTTATAACAGACCTTGAGAGTCATAAGTTTGTTGTACGTGGCTTAACTATCGAAGAGCTAAATGCCAGTGACACCAATTTTACATATGCTATAGACAACCCCAAGACGTTAGCAGAAGATTTTACGCAAAATACCAAGGAAATAGTTGATAAAAATACGCAAGATTACCTATTACAGCATGATCGTAAATATCCTCGTCTCGCCTCGTTGCAATTTGAATTGACAAGCCGCTGTAATGAGCGTTGCATTCATTGTTATATTCCTAATAGCAAGAAAAATGCAGGATTTGACCTGTCATTTGACAAATTCCGCTACATTATTGATCAATATGTAGATATGGGTGGCTTACACGTAACACTTTCAGGAGGAGAAGCCCTAATGAACAAACATATCAAAGATATGCTTCGTTATTGTCGAGAGAAGGATTTGCAAATTTCTTTGCTAACCAATCTCATTTCACTAACGGATGATTTATTACACGTATTGAAGGAGGTAAATCTTTCACTCTTACAAGTGTCTTTTTATAGTATGGATGCAGAAATTCATGACAAGATAACAACCGTAAAAGGCTCATGGGAGAAGACTAAAAATGCCATAGAAAAGCTATATGCAGCTGATGTGCCAGTACAAATCTCATGTCCAATAATGAAAGCCAACAAGGGTGGATATAAGCGTATTATGAAATACGCCCAAAGTTTGAAAATGAAATCAATGACTGATTACATAATGATGGCTCAAGCTGATTTAAATGTAAATAATCTAGCCAATAGAATTTCCTTAAAAGAAACCGAAGAAGTAATACGTGACATCATCGAATATGATTTAGATTATAAAAATGAAACTCTGAATAAAGAGCCTATTACAAATACACCAATTGAAGAACAAATGAGCATGCCCTTATGTGGTGCAGGAATCAATGATTTGTGTGTTACAGTAAATGGAGATGTATATCCATGTGCAGGTTGGCAAGCTTTTGTGGTAGGAAATGTGTTTAAAACGTCTTTAAAGGACATTTGGGAAAACTCAGAACAATTGAAAATGATACGTCGTGTAACTTGGAAAAATTTTCCGAAATGTCTTGAATGCGATGTTAGAGATTATTGCAACATGTGCTTAGTTCGCAATTACAATGAAAACAACGGAGATATGTTTAAGACAGCAGATCATTTCTGTAAAGTTGCGAAATTAAACAAACAATTAGCAGAAGAATATAAAGAGAAGGGATTATTATGATAATACGAAGAAAGGACACATATTTGGAGATTTCTAAGCTGACATCCAAAGATTACTATTTAATTATAGCGATGATAGATACCATACACAAATTGGTGTCTGATAATGAACTGAGTACCCTTGTAGATAATCAAGAAAAAGAAAAACTACAGAAGGATATTGAACGAATACTTTCTGAATTTTCTACAGAAAAGGGTTCAAAAACAGCAGAATCACAGGCTGAAACAATTATAAGAAAAATTATAGAAAAAGTAGTAAAGAATTGTTCATGACCGACAATCATGTACATGTAGGTTGGTTTACCGACGGCTACCATATGCCCATTGAAGTATGGCAAGCTGAGAAGGATGCTGGAATTGACGACATCGTTGTTTCCAGCACCTCTACATGTGCTGAATTGTACAAGTTGGTTGTTCACGAAATAAAAGAGCTAATTAGGTTGGGAGGTTCACAGATTCATCCAATTCTTTGGATAACTCCGAGAATGATGAATACATGGGGACTCAGGTATATGATACATTCCAGAATAAAATGGGAAGGTGTAAAAATGCATTGGCAAGCTCATCGAGAATGGTATTATAATCGCAAATTACTTCATAATGCATTAGAAGTTGCCAGATGTATTAATGTACCCGTTTTATTTCATACAGGAGAGTTTAATGAATGTAGAGCTGGCGCCTTTATGGATATCTGTAAACAACATGATGATTTAAAATTCGTCTTGGCTCATGGACGACCTTTAGATGAAACAGATAATGTTTTAATAGAGTGTCCCAATGTTTATGTTGATACTGCCTTTATGCCAGCAAAGCATGTGAAGACTTTATGTGACAATGAATTTACAGACAGAATTTTATTTGGCACCGATGCACCAATAAACATGTTGTTTTATAAAGATATGACCACGGCAGACTATGTTAAGGGCTGTATTGCAAAGTTGAAAGAGACGCTAACCTCTCAGCAGTTCAAAAGAATCATGCAGAACAAATTATATCACTAACAATTATTAATCATTAAACTATTAGAATTATGGGAATATTAAAATCATTATTTGGTGATGCGGCTGATAGCATTAGCGAAGCAGCGAGTAAGAGCAGAAGTACTATTTAGGAACGCTACGAACAGCATAAAAGAGAGGTTCTGGAACGCTACGAGCAACATAAAACGATCTTCGAGAACTCTACGAACAACAAAAGAATGAGGCTCGGAGTATGCGTGTTGGGCCTGAAATGGAAGAAGGGCCTAAAGAAGAAATCAGTCAGGCAAAAGAAAATGAATCTCAATCAGGAACAGATGAACAGTTTATGTTTTCTCCGCGTTTGGAGGCTCTCATCAAATCAGCTTTCCGAGACGGCGTTTTAACGAAGAAGGAAAAAGAAAACATTATTAAATGTGCAGTTGCTGAAGGTGAGGATGTGGATGAATTTGA